>OIWN01001966.1_pt1 | contig 14746 bp, 11 predicted proteins | sample 1587591 | NCBI WGS metagenome assembly OIWN01 (sample SAMEA3888901, study PRJEB22519) | human gut metagenome | biome: human gut; feature: human-associated habitat; material: faeces | place: Denmark | collected 2010 | reverse complement strand
AGCAACAGGTTATATATTAAAGAACTATGCATCTGTCAAGCAGGTAGTTGCTGCTACTGTAAGTGCAGCAGCTGGCGGACAGCTTGATGAAGCGACAGTAAGTTCTAAGGCAGATGAGCAGATTGTTACAATGACAAGCGGACTTTCACAGGCTTATCAGGCATATAACAATTGCAATACAACATTATCATCTCTTGAAGATGCCGGATATTTTGATGGTATGACTTCACTTAATGAGGGAATTAAGTCAGCTAATTCTGGGGCAACACAGCTTAAAGCAGGAATTGACCAGTTAAGCACAGGTGCAGGACAGTTAAGTGCTGGTTCTAAGCAGCTTAAGGCAGGACTTGGAACATTAAGTACAGGTCTTAACACACTCAGCACATCAGTAGGTTCGTTCTCAACATACAGAGAAGGAACTCTTTGCTCAAGCTTATATGTATTAAATCTTAATGCAGGAAAACTCCAGCAGGAAGGAACAGCAGTCCTTCAGAGCGGACTTTCACAGCTTACAGCTAATAACGCCACATTAAAGAGTGGAGTATCACAGCTTGCAGATGGAACAGCTACATTAAAGGATAGTTCAGGAACACTTGCAGATGGAGTTACACAGTTAAACGAGGGTGCAATTACATTAAAGGATGGAATGGCACAGTTTAACAGCGAAGCAATTGAGCCTATCACAAAGCTTGTAGACTCAGATGCACAGACAGCCGTTGATACAATCAAGGCAGTAGTTAAGGCAGGTCAGGAATACAATTCATTCTTAGGCAAGTCAGATGACAAAGCCGGAAGTGTAACATTTGTCTATAAGACAGCAGGTATCACAGCCAATAAATAAGCTTTTTTCTTTCAAACACTTTCATATAAAGATGGAACAGCCACCCTTGGGTTTCCCCGCGGGTGGCTGTTTCAATATGTTATATATGAATAAATGTGAATATTACAAGGTATAATCTATATTAACGGGGATTTGCGTTATAACACATATAAAAACGACTGCCTTTGAATATTTTGGACAGTCGTTTAGATTCATTTGGTTAATTATTATTCTTATGTTTCTTGATTATTTCTTCATATCTGCGCTGGGAAGCTTTTTCTTCCTCAGTAAGTTCTTTTGGCGCGTCTTCAATATCGTTAAGCTGTGCAAATACATCAGCTAAATCATCTAAATTGAGTAAATTCTTGTTGTCTGGCATAATACCCCTCCTTTATTAAGCTGATTGTTATTATGGAATCTGATGGAAGAAATCTTCCAGCCGTATAAATGTTTTCGTAAGAACCTCGGCTTCTTCTTTTGTTAAATCCTTCGTGATATGTCCAATCATATCCTTGTGAAAATTCTCATGATGTCTGTATGCGGCAATTCCTTTGTCTGTAAGAGAAGCATAGACTATACGGCGGTCTTTCTCACCGCGCTTTCTTATCACATAGCCTTTCTTGACAAGTCCATTGATTCCAACTGTAAGAGTTCCCATTGTTACTCCAAGTGACTTGGAAATTGTGGACATAGTACGAGGTTCTTCAATTCCGATTGCCTCTATAATATGCATGTCTGTAACAGAAATATCTTTAAATTCTTCTGTGATAAGAGCCCTTTCTTCAATGTTCAAGATATCATTGAACAAGTCTACAAGCACAGAATTCAGAGACTCAAATATATCCATAAACACGTACCTTAACCTTACTTATTAATAAAATAATTATATCTTATTAAAAAGTAATATGCAAGTTTGCAATTTGTACAAATGTGGTGTAATATGTCATTGGAATATGCAAAACTGGGTATTTGATACCCTTAATCTATTATGACGTTGGAGGAAGACATGAAATTTATAGCAATTGGTGAATTGATGTTGAGACTATCACCACCTAACTATGAAAAACTTGTAACTACACATGATTTCAGAGTTAATTATGGCGGAGCAGAGGCAAATGTAGCGGTTTCCCTTGCAAACCTTGGTGTTGATTCAACATTTTTTACAGTATTACCTAACTCAGACCTTGGAAAGTCAACTATTAATTATCTTAAGTCTAATGATGTGCATACCAAGCACATTATAAGATCAGAAGGAAGAATGGGACTTTATTATCTGGAAGAAGGTGTTTCTGTCAGACCTTCACAGGTAATATATGATAGAGCTGATTCTGCATTTGCAGAATACGACTATAAGGATGTTGATTTCGAGGAGATTCTTAAGGATTATGACTGGCTCCATATTAGCGGTATCACTCCAGCTCTTTCTTACAACTGCCGTAAGATGATGGATATGGCAGTTAAGGCAGCTAAGAAGATGGGACTTACTGTCAGCTTCGACCCTAACTGGAGAAGTACGCTCTGGTCATTCGAGACTGCAAGAGATGTTCTTAGTAAGTACCTTCCTTATGTTGATGTGCTTATTGGAATCGAACCTATCCATGTATACAGAGAAGATGGAACTGATGTTAAAGACGGTCTTACAATGGACCCATCATTTAAAGACATGGACAGAGTATTTAAGGCAATAGACGAGCAGTATCATATGAAAGCTATTGCAAGAACTGTAAGATATGTACACTCAGGAAGCAACAACTCTTTAAAGGCTTTCTATTATACTAACGGAGAGACTTATGAGAGCAAGACAATTAATTTCGAGATAGTAGACCGAGTTGGTGGTGGCGATGCATTTTCATCAGGACTTATCTATGCCCTTATGGACAATATGACTCCTGAAGATACTGTTAACTTCGCTGTTGCTTCTTCAGTAATGAAGCATGCTATCAGAGGAGATACTAATATCACATGTGTTGACCACATTAAGAGACTTATGAAGAATTCGTCTTTCGATGTGCAGAGATAATTTAATATTAAGATTACCTGTTCCGTGTGTGGAACAGGTTTTTTTACGGAGGCTTAAGTTATGAGTATTAATATTTGTCCAATGGTTGCACTGGCAGCCGAGCTGACGAATGTGCCTTTATGGCTTTGTATACCATTTGCATGTCTGCTTTTGTGTATAGCCATAATTCCACTTGTAAAAGGAGAATGGTGGGAAAAGTACAGACCATTTGCTGTAATATTCTGGTCACTGCTTTTTATAATTCCGTTCGCAGTTAAGTATGGTGCTGGAACAGCAGCAGAGACTGTACTTGAATGTCTGGTAAATGATTATCTTACATTCATTGTACTGCTTTTCGGTCTGTTCTGCGTAGCAGGTAACATAACAGTTGAGGGAAGTCTTGTTGGTTCACCAAGAGTAAATGTTATTCTTCTTGGAATAGGAACCCTTCTTTCAAGCTGGATTGGAACTACAGGTGCGTCAATGCTCCTCGTAAGACCTGTTATTAAGATGAATTCTTGGAGAAGAAATAAGGCTCACATTATGGTGTTCTTCATTTTCCTTATATCTAATATGGGCGGAAGTCTTACACCTATCGGTGACCCACCACTTCTCATGGGATTCTCAAGAGGTGTTCCTTTCTTCTGGAGTATAAGATTCTTTCCGATACTGCTCCTTAACATGATTATTCTTCTTACAGTGCTTTATTTTCTTGATAAGAGAGCATACAGGAAGGATATAGCAGCAGGTTATATGCCGGAGATTAAGGAAAATGAACCACTTATAAGATTTGAGGGATTACATAATATTATATTCATCGTAATTATTGTTGCAGCAGTTATATTAAGCGGAGTACTTCCGGATGTACCATTTTTCCAGAATGCTGCCGGCGAGGTAATCTCAATTCCTATATTTGGAGAGGTTAAGCTTGCAATTACTTCACTTATTGAAGTGGTTATGATTCTTTTAGCCGCATTTTTATCATTCAAGACAACTAATGCAGAGATAAGAAAGAAGAACCATTTCACATGGGGCGCCATTCAGGAAGTTGCTGTACTTTTCATAGGTATATTTATTACTATGCAGCCAGCTCTTATGATTTTAAAGAGCGCAGGCGCAGAGCTTGGACTTACACATCCATCACAGATGTTCTGGGTAACGGGCGCACTTTCAAGTTTCCTTGATAATACACCAACTTACCTTGTATTCCTTACAACGGCTGGTTCAATGGGATTTGTGTCAGGACTTACAACAGCTCTTGGAATTGTTCCTGCAAAAATGCTTACAGCAATATCATGTGGCGCGGTATTTATGGGAGCAATAACTTATATCGGTAATGCACCTAATTTCATGGTTAAGTCAATATCAGATGAAAATGGTGTTAAGATGCCAAGCTTCTTTGGGTATATTGTGTGGTCATTGTGCTGCCTTGTACCAGTATTCCTTATTGACACACTATTATTCTTTATATAATTAGGAGGTGCGCATTATGGCAGATAATGATAAAATAACTGAACTTGCGAACAGAATATACGCACTGGACGAGAAAGTATATAAAGCTACAGGTTCTAATCTGGGACGTGTATATCAGGGAAACAAGGAAAAATGTATTAATGATTTAAGAGATTTGATTAAATCCAGTGCGGATTCTTCAGTTCTTAGAAGTGAGCTTGCACTTATAAGTAATATGGCAAGAACCACTAAAAAGAATCCTCAGCTTCATAAAGAACTAATGCATGAATATGGTGAGATTTTTGATGAAGCAATGGCTATGCAGGAAGCGAGAGAGGGAAATGATATTATTGACCCGGAGCATGCAGAGCTTAACATGTCCAATCTTGCAAACAGATTTGGAAAGGACGACAATCTTATTATAAGCATAGGCCGTTCATATGGCTGTGCCGGAACAGATATAGGTTTCAAGCTTGCTGATAAGTTAAGAATCAGCTATTATGATGTATCTATCATGAACGAGATATTACAGCGTAATGAAGAACATGAAGAAACTGACAGAGCTTTATTCCAGAATAAAACAGCAAGGACACCGGCTCAGTGGTGGAGAGATTTTAAGAAGTACCATGGTCTTTCAAGGTCGGATGTACAGTTCTTTAATACATCTAAGAAGCTGATCGATTTAGCAAAGCAGGAACCATATGTTATCATGGGAAGATATGCGGATAATATTCTTACTAAGAACCACATTCCTCATATAAGCATATTTATCACAGCTCCTAAGAAGCTGCGTATACAGAGAACTTACCATACAAGCAAAGAGAAGCTTACTTATAAGCAGGCTGCGAAGTATGTTTCAAAAGAGGATAAGGCACATCTTAAAAGATACGCATTCTATACAGGCAAGAAGTGGGGCGAAGCAGATAATTATGACCTCACAATTAACAGTTCAACTTATGGAATTGACGGAAGCGTAGATCTGATTATGAGAATTGTGGCTAAGAATCAGCTTGACAACTAAACATTTATTATATAAAATCTAATCAAATGCATTGACGAAGACAGTAGGTTGGAGTGAAAAGCATGAGCGAGCCGGGATGGTGAGAGCCGGTGCGAGTACTATCCATCTGAACATCACTTCTGAGCATCTTCGCTGAAATCATCACGAGACTAAGCGGGGACGGTAATCCCATCGTCAGGTTAAAGCCAGGGACGCATATGATAGTATGTCGTAATCATTCAGATTTTAGGATAAGTATGTTACCCCTCTGTTGTATTACGGCAGAGGGTTTTTTTCGTATACAACAAAGTCACGGAGAGACTTGGCTTACGAAAAGAAATTATAAGCCACAAGGCAAGAAAGGAAGCTGCAATGATTTATCAGAAAGTTTCTGCGGACATGAAGTTCGTAGACAGAGAAAAAGAAGTTGAAAAGTTCTGGAAAGACAATGATATCTTCCAGAAGAGTATTGATAACAGAAAGGAAGGTCCAACTTACACATTCTATGACGGACCTCCAACTGCTAATGGTAAGCCACATATTGGACATGTACTTACAAGAGTTATTAAGGATATGATTCCAAGATACAGAACAATGAAGGGTTATATGGTTCCTCGTAAGGCTGGATGGGATACACATGGACTTCCTGTTGAGCTTGAGGTTGAGAAGATGTTAGGTCTTGATGGCAAGGAACAGATTGAAGAATATGGTATCGAGCCATTTATCAAGCATTGTAAGGAATCTGTATGGAAATACAGATTCCTTACAATGCTTGATATATGTGGGAGGATTTCTCCTCTACTGTTGGTTTCTGGGCTGATATGGATAACCCATATGTAACATATGACAATAACTTTATCGAGTCTGAATGGTGGGCTTTAAAGCAGATCTGGGATAAGGGTCTTCTTTATAAGGGCTTCAAGATTGTTCCTTACTGTCCTCGTTGTGGTACACCTCTTTCTTCACATGAGGTTGCCCAGGGCTACAAGACTCTTAAAGAACGTACAGCAGTTGTAAGATTCAAGATTGTTGGAGAGGATGCATATTTCCTTGCATGGACAACAACTCCTTGGACACTCTGCTCTAATATTGCTCTTTGTGTTAATCCAGATGAGACTTATGCGAGAGTTAAGGCAGCAGATGGATTTACATATATCATGGCAAAGGCACTTCTTGACAAGGTTCTTGGTGGAATCGAGAGAGAAGAAGGCACACCTGCTTATGAGATTATTGAAGAATACAAGGGTAAAGACCTTGAATATAAGGAATATGAGCCACTTTACCAGTGTGCAAAGGATGCCGCTGACAAGCAGCACAAGAAAGCATTTTTCGTATACTGCGATAATTATGTAACTATGGAAGATGGTACTGGTATCGTTCATATTGCACCTGCATTTGGTGAAGACGATGCAAGAGTTGGTAGAAAATATGACGCTCCATTTGTTCAGATGGTAGACGAGGCTGGTGTTATGAAGCCTGAGACTCCATTTGCAGGAATGCGTGCTAAGCCAACTAAGAAAGAGATGGAAGCAGGCGCTATCAACTGTGATGTTGAGGTTCTTAAGGAACTTGAGGGCAGAGGAATCCTCTTCTCAGCACCTAAGGTAGAGCATGAATATCCTCATTGCTGGAGATGTGATACACCACTTATCTACTATGCAAGAGAGTCATGGTTTATCAAGATGACAGACCCAGAAGTTAAGGCTAACTTAATTGCTAATAATAAGACAATCAACTGGATTCCAGAGACAATCGGTACAGGACGTTTCGGAGCATGGCTTGAAAATGTTCAGGACTGGGGAATTTCACGAAACAGATACTGGGGTACACCTCTTAATATCTGGCAGTGTGAGGACTGCGGTGAGATGATGTCTATCGGAAGTATCGAAGAACTCAAGGAAAAATCAGACAATTGTCCAGATAATATTGAGCTTCACAGACCATATGTTGATGCAGTTACATGTAAGTGTCCTAAGTGTCAGGGAACAATGAAGAGAGTTCCAGAAGTTATCGACTGCTGGTTCGATTCAGGTTCAATGCCATTTGCACAGCACCACTATCCATTTGAGAATAAAGAATTATTCGAGCAGCAGTTCCCAGCTAAGTTCATATCTGAAGCTGTTGACCAGACAAGAGGATGGTTCTACTCATTACTTGCTATCTCAACACTGCTCTTTAACAAAGCTCCATATGAGAATGTTATCGTTCTCGGACATGTTCAGGATGCAGATGGACAGAAGATGAGTAAATCAAAGGGTAACGCTGTTGACCCATTTGACGCATTACAGAAGCATGGTGCTGACGCAATCCGTTGGTACTTCTACGAGAATTCAGCTCCTTGGGTTCCTAACAGATTCAAGGACGAGTGGGTTTCAGAAGGTCAGAGAAAGTTCATGGGAACATTGTGGAACACATATGCGTTCTTCGTACTGTATGCAAATATCGATGATTTCGATGCAACAAAATATACATTAGACTACGACAAACTGTCTGTTATGGATAAATGGCTTCTGTCTAAGCTGAATTCAGCAATCAAGGCAGTAGACTATGATCTGTCCAACTACAAGATTCCAGAGGCTGCAAAGGCACTTCAGAGCTTCGTAGACGACATGAGTAACTGGTATGTAAGACGAAGCCGTGAACGTTTCTGGGCTAAGGGAATGGAGCAGGATAAGATCAATGCTTACATGACTCTGTACACAGCACTGGTTGAGATCTGCAAGACAGCAGCTCCGATGATCCCGTTCATGACAGAAGAGATCTACCAGAACCTGGTAAGAAGCGTTGATGAAAGCGCACCGGAAAGTATCCACCTGTGTGACTTCCCTGTTGTAAATGAAGCACATATCGATACAGAGCTGGAAGCTAACATGGACAACGTTCTGAAACTGGTTGTTATGGGACGTGCATGCAGAAATACAGCCAACATCAAGAACCGTCAGCCAATCGGACAGATGTATGTAAAAGCTGATTTCGAAATTCCGGAATTTTACAAAGACATTGTAAAAGATGAATTAAATGTAAAGAATGTAACATTTACACAAGATGTTCGTGACTTTACTTCATATACTTTTAAACCTCAGTTAAAGACAGTCGGACCAAAATATGGTAAAATGTTAGGAGGTATTAAAGCAGCACTCGAAAACCTCGAAGGAAATGCAGCAATGGATGAGTTAAATGCTACAGATGCCCTGAAGCTTGATATCAATGGACAGGAAGTGACACTGTTCCGTGAGGACCTGCTGATCGAATCCGCTCAGATGCCGGGATATGTATCTGAGAATGACAACGGAATCACAGTTGTTATGGATACAAACCTTTCCGAAGAACTTCTGGAAGAAGGATTTGTTCGTGAGATCATCAGTAAAGTACAGACCATGCGTAAGGAAGCCGGATTCGAAGTTATGGATAAGATTGCGGTAACTTACGAAGGAACAGAAAAAGCAGAGAAAGTATTTGCAGACAATGCATCTACGATCGCAGATGAGACACTGGCACTGGAAGTTACAAAGGCAGCACCTGCCGGCTACACAAAAGAGTGGAAGATCAATGGTGAAGCCGTAACGATTGGTGTAGAGAAGAGATAATCAAAGCCCAGTTTTTAAGAAGGGAAGTAGAAAATGTATAATCCAAGATTTGAAAAAGACGTATTTAAAAGAGATGTGCGGAACAATGTGAAGACATTGTTCCGTAAGGAAGTAGAAGAGGCAACTCCACAGCAGTTGTTCCAGGCAGTTTCTTATGCTGTAAAGGAAGCCATCATCGATGACTGGCTTGCAACACAGAAACAGTATGAGAAAGACGATCCGAAGACCGTATATTACATGTCCATGGAATTCCTGCTCGGAAGAGCTCTCGGAAACAACCTGATCAACATGACGGCATATAAGGAAGTAAAAGAAGCTCTGGAAGAGATGGGAATCGACCTGAACGTGATCGAGGATCAGGAGCCGGATCCGGCACTTGGTAACGGTGGACTCGGACGTCTGGCAGCATGTTTCCTGGATTCTCTTGCAACACTGGGATATGCATCTTATGGATGCGGTATCCGTTACCGTTATGGTATGTTCAAGCAGAAGATCAGAGACGGCTATCAGGTAGAAGCACCGGATAACTGGTTAAAAGACGGCAACCCGTTCGAGCTTCGCAGACCGGAATATGCGAAAGAAGTACGTTTTGGCGGAAATATCCGTGTGGAATACGATGAGACAGGAAAGACACACTTCGTTCAGGAGAACTATGAATCTGTAATGGCGATCCCTTATGATTATCCGATCGTAGGATACGGCAACCATATCGTGAATACACTTCGTATCTGGGATGCAGAAGCGATCGTAGACTTCCAGTTAGATTCTTTTGACCGTGGAGATTATCACAAAGCCGTTGAGCAGGAGAACCTTGCGAAGAATATCGTAGAAGTGCTTTATCCAAATGATAACCACATCGCAGGAAAAGAACTGAGACTGAAACAGCAGTATTTCTTCGTATCAGCAAGTATCCAGGCTGCAATTACAAAGTTTAAAAAGAAACATGGTGATATCAGCAAACTGCCGGAGAAAGTAACATTCCAGATGAATGATACACATCCGACAGTAGCAGTAGCAGAGCTGATGCGTATTCTTCTTGATGAGGAGAATCTCGGATGGAATGAAGCATGGGATATCACAACAAAATGCTGTGCATATACGAACCATACGATCATGGCAGAAGCACTTGAGAAATGGCCGATCGACCTGTTCTCAAGACTGCTTCCGCGTATTTACCAGATCATCCAGGAAATCGACCGCCGTTTCATCGCGCAGGTAAGAGCACAGTATCCTGGTAATGAAGAAAAGGTTAAGAAGATGGCAATCCTGATGGACGGCCAGGTGAAGATGGCACACCTTGCAATCGTTGCAGGTTATTCTGTCAATGGTGTTGCAAAGCTGCATACAGAGATTCTGAAGAATCAGGAACTGAAAGACTTCTATCAGATGATGCCGGAGAAGTTCAACAACAAGACAAATGGTATCACACAGAGACGTTTCCTCATGCATGCGAACCCGCTGCTTGCTGACTGGGTAACAGAGAAGCTCGGCACAAAAGAGTGGATTACAGACTTGTCCAAGATGAGCGGATTAAAGGAATGGCTGGATGACGAAGAGGCTCTGAAAGAATTCATGACGATCAAGTTCAAGAACAAAGAGCGTCTTGCAGCTTACATCAAAGAGCACAACGGTGTAGAAGTAGATCCAAGATCGATCTTCGACGTACAGGTAAAACGTCTGCACGAGTACAAACGTCAGTTACTGAACATCCTGCATGTAATGTATCTGTACAACCAGATCAAAGAACATCCGGAAATGTCCTTCTATCCTAAGACATATATCTTCGGAGCAAAGGCTTCTGCAGGATATATCCGTGCTAAAGAGATTATCAAACTGATCAACTCTGTTGCGGATGTGATCAACAATGACCGCAGCATCAACGGCAAACTGAAAGTTGTCTTCATCGAAGATTACCGCGTATCCAACGCAGAGCTTATCTTCGCGGCAGCAGACATCAGTGAGCAGATTTCTACAGCTTCCAAAGAAGCTTCCGGAACAGGTAACATGAAGTTCATGATGAACGGTGCACCGACTCTCGGAACAATGGACGGAGCAAACGTAGAGATCGTAGACGAAGTTGGAATCGACAATGCATTTATCTTCGGACTGAGTGCCGACGAAGTTATCAACTACGAGCAGAACGGCGGATATAATCCATATGACATTTACAACAATGATCCGGATATCCACAGAGTGGTAGACCAGATGGTAGACGGAACATATTCTAACGGCGATACAGAGATGTATCGTGACCTTTACAACAGCCTTCTGAATAATCAGGGGGGGGCAAGAGCAGATATGTACTTTATCTTAAAGGACTTCCGTTCTTATGCAGATGCTCAGGCTCGTGCAATGGAAGCTTACAAAGATAAAGAAAAATGGGCTAAGATGGCTCTTAAGAACACTGCTTGTTGTGGTAAATTCTCTGCCGACAGAACAATCCAGGAATATGTAGATGATATCTGGCATCTGGATCATGTTGTGATCGATGAGGATGAATTAGAATATTAAGAGAAGTTGTCAGTGGCAAGTTCTTTTGTATATGAATAATAAGAGAAGCTCTCTCATACATTGAGGTATGGGAGGGCTTTTTTATGTGGAACAGAAGGTATTATTATAGAGAAAAAATAAAAAAGGCAGCCTGCTGGGCGCTTATCATAATATTATTGCCGTATATTGTAACCGTATTTGTAAATGGTCCAAAGATTGTAACTGCATCGAAAGTGGATGAGATGACAATAGATGTAAAGGGCGGTGGGAAGATGCCGGTGGAAAAATATTGCATTGGAATATTGGCGAGGGACATGCCGGCAGAATATGAAGAAGAAGCATTGAAGGCCCAGGCAATCCTGGTGCGGACAGAAGTCTACCGGGAAATCCGGGATGCGGGGGAAGGACAGAAGCTTGAGAAAGAATTCTGGACCGAGAAACAGATGAAGTCGGCGTGGGGGATGCGATATGCAGAAAATTACCGCAAGTTAAAAAATGCGCTGGAATCCACGGCAGGACAAGTGCTATTCTATGAAGACGGTCTGGCGATGACACCATTTTTTAATCTGAGTAATGGATATACCAGGGATGCGAAAGAGGTTCTTGGAAAGGAGGAGTATCCTTATCTGAAGATTGTGGAATGCCCGGAGGATGTGAATGCAGAAGATGAGATACAGACGGTTGTATTGGGAGAAAAAGATATAGGGACGATGGATGTGGAGGTAGTGGAAACAGATTCTGTAGGATATGTATTAAAGATCCGTGTGGGAGATAATACCATCAGCGGGGAAGAATTCCGAAATAAATATAACCTGGCATCCAGCTGTTTTACCCTGCAGCGTTATAACGGCAAATTGCGGGTGACAACAAGAGGAACCGGACATGGGATCGGAATGAGCCAGTATACGGCAAATGAGATGGCAAAGAAGAAAAAAAGCTATAAAAATATTTTAAAATATTTTTTTAATGGAACGGAGATAAAAGAAGTGACAGAAATCGTAAAAGGTGTATAACTATATCACAATCTGGCAAAAATATGGTCAGAGGTGGTGATGAAATGAATAAAAATCAGAAACCGTCAATGTCAAAACGGCGTGCTACCGTAGCAGCAGTATTATGTTTTGTGGCAGCGATTGCAATAGCAGGAACATATACATTTAATGATTACAGAAAAACGCAGAAAAACGAATTGGCGAAGGCGGAAGAAAAGGCGAAACAAGACAGCGAAGCGGCAAAAGAAACCGGAACATCCAAGATTAAAAACGAAGATATGACAAGTGATACGGATGAAAGTGACAGTAACGGAACCGGGAAAGACGGAACAACAACGGGCTCTGGGACAACAGATTCCGGGACAACAGATTCCGGGACAACCGGAACTTCAGGATCAGAAGGAACCGGAACATCCGGATCATCAGGTCAGACCGGAACCCAGGCAACGGCAGGAAAAAGTCACAATATCAACTTTACGGAAGACAGTTACATCCTGTGGCCGGTGAACGGAGCCGTGATCATGAGCTACAGCATGGATAAGACAGTATATTTCCAGACGCTGGATCAGTACAAGTATAATCCGGCTGTGATCATCGAAGGCGCAGAAGGCGACCAGGTACTCTGCGGTGCGCCCGGAATCGTCAAGTCGATCGATGTCAGTGCACAGACCGGAACAACGGTTAACGTAGATATCGGAAATGGATATGAGCTGTTATATGGACAGTTGAAAGAAGTCCCGGTGAAAGTTGGGGATTATGTGGAAGCAAAGAGTGTGCTTGGTTATGTGAGTCAGCCGACAAAGTATTACAGCAAAGAAGGCTGTAATGTGTATTTTGAGATGCGAAAAGACGGACAGCCGGTGAATCCGGTGGAGTATACGGCGGATCAGGATTAACAGAAAGGGACCGGAGATTCTTAAGAAATTTTCCGGTCTTTTTTAGCGTTCTGCCGATATCAAAGTATGCGGAAAAATCTATGAACAGGGGATAAAATTGACTTTCCGTGGGATAATGGATAAAATAAAATGGATTATTACAGGAAAAATCGGACCGATTGTGGATAAGTGGGGACAACTACATGAATTATACATACATCGTAAAGTGTGCGGACAGTACGTTATACACAGGGTGGACAAATGATCTGAATAAGCGGATAAAAGCACATAACAGTGGAAAAGGCGCAAAGTATACAAAGACCAGAAGACCGGTGAAGCTTGTGTATTATGAAGAGCATGAGACAAAAAATGAGGCAATGAGCCGGGAATATGCGATCAAGCATTTGACCAGGAAAGAAAAAGAGATATTGATCAAGGGTAATGGAAACTTATGCGGAAGCTGGATGGTAAAGGGAGATATGATTAAAGCCGGTGAATTTGAGAAGATTAAGAAACTTACACGGGAAGCAAAAGAACTGGCAGAATAAATGAAAAAAGAGCTCACATCAAGTCGGGAGAGATATTATTTAATATCCCGTGTGTGATGCGGGCTCTTTTTTATCGCCATGTGTTCGAAAGAAGCTGCTAAAGTATGCAAGAGATGTTGCCGGCAGCAAGTTCTCTGTATACCGGAAATATAAGGATAAATGGATATTACTTAAAGTACAAATGCATACATCACTACGAAGTGGCAGGCACTTCCGGCCATTACAAACAGATGAAAGATCTCATGGCTTCCGAAATATTTGTGCTTATTGTTAAAGATTGGAAGCTTCAAAGCATAGATCACGCCGCCAACGGTGTAGATGATACCACCGGCCAGCAGCCATCCGAAAGCTGCCGGGCTTAAGGAATTCAGTAACTGTGTAAATGCCAGGACACAGGTCCAGCCCATGCCGATATAAAGCACGGAAGAAACCCATTTCGGACAGAATACCCAGAATGCTTTGATCAGGATTCCGGCAATGGCAAATGCCCATACGATTGCCAGAAGGATGAGTCCGGTTCTGCCGCCAAGTACCAGCAGACAGATCGGAGTGTAACTTCCGGCAATGAGTACGCTGATCATCATGTGGTCGATTTTTTTAAGGATTGTATTTACTTTTCTGGATTTATCGAATGTATGGTAAGTTGTGCTTGCGGCGTACAGTAAGATCAGGCTTGCCGCATATACAGCAATTGCGATAATGTAAATTTTACTCGGTTCGCGCGCCGCTTTTAAAAGCAATGGAATTGCTGCGAAGATTGCCATCAACATTCCGATAAAATGTGTGATCGCGCTTCCCGGATCTTTAATGTGTTCTTTTAACTGCTCTGCCATAATCATGCACCTCCTGAATGTCGAAAATATGACATGTAGTTTTTAATACTACGTTTGCTATATGTGTATATTATACCCGAAACTGAAAAAAATCAAGTAGAAAAACAAAAATATTTTTAAAATCAAAGTATTATATAAACTGGCCTGTGC
>OIWN01001938.1_pt1 | contig 14917 bp, 12 predicted proteins | sample 1587591 | NCBI WGS metagenome assembly OIWN01 (sample SAMEA3888901, study PRJEB22519) | human gut metagenome | biome: human gut; feature: human-associated habitat; material: faeces | place: Denmark | collected 2010 | reverse complement strand
GTAATCTGCTATCGCACTCAGCATTAATCTCAAAATACTATGGCGTTTCCGCATTCGTCCGAGTCAATCAGTGGTTAGGAACAATCACGACTTTGCCTTCGGCCACATCCTTGAGATGCTTGCCATAGGGGCTCTTGCCGTAACGTTCGGCCGATTCGAGGAGCTCCTCCTTGGAAATCCACCCATTTTCGTAGGCGATTTCCTCCACGATGGCGATGGGCAGGCCCTGGGCGCGCTGTACAGTGCGCACGAACTCGCCCGCCTCGTACAGGGAATCCATCGTGCCCGTATCCAGCCACGCGTACCCGCGGCCCAGCGTACGCGCGTTCAGGGAGCCGTCCTCCAAATACATCTTGTTCAGGTCCGTGATCTCCAGTTCGCCACGAGCCGACGGCCTGACCCGCTTGGCGAACTCGACCACACGCTCGTCGTAGAAGTACAGACCCGTCACCGCGTAATGCGACTTCGGCTTCTTCGGCTTCTCCTCGATGGACACGGCCTTCTTATGCTCGTCGAACTCGACCACACCATAGCGTTCCGGATCGTCGACATAGTAGCCGAACACACTTGCGCCCCCGCCGCCTTCGGCCTTGGCGACGGCCTTGCGCAATGTGGTGCCCAGACCGTTGCCGTAGAAGATGTTGTCGCCCAGCACGAGCGCGCACGGCTCGCCGTCGATGAACTCCTCTCCCAAGAGGAATGCCTGCGCCAAACCATCCGGGCTGGGCTGCACCTTATAGGAAAAGTGCACGCCGTAATGCGAACCGTCGCCGAGGAGCTTTTCGAAGTTCGGCAGGTCCTTCGGCGTGGAGATGATCAGGATGTCACGGATACCCGCATGAGCACGCTCAGCGGATAGTAGATCATCGGCTTGTCATACACCGGCAGCAACTGCTTCGACGTCACCGTCGTCAACGGATACAGACGCGTACCGGAACCACCAGCCAAGATAATGCCCTTCATGGTGTTTTCCCTCACTTCCTGTTTCACCGCTTGTTAAGTTCGCGGGTGACGTATTCTTTGAGGGTTTCCTCCCAGTCGGCGGGCACGTATCCGGCTTCACCGATCTTGGCAAGATCCAGTGCGGAGTTGACCGGACGCGGAGATACCGGGTTGGTCGCGTTCGCGAAGTATTCGGCGGTGCTGATGGGCTTGACTTTGCTGCCGTTGCCGTTCGTCAGGTCGAACACCTCGGCCGCGATGTCCGCCCAGGACTTCACTGCGCCGGAACCGGTCAAGTTGTAGGTGCCGTAGGGGGCGTGGCTGTCGAGCAGGTGGAAAATCGCCTCGGCCATGTCCTTAGTGAAGGTCAGGCGACCGTACTGGTCATCCACCACGGTGACCTGTTCCAGCTTGTCGGCCGGGTCGGCGACCTTGTTGGACAGCATCATCATGGTCTTCACGAAGTTGTGCCCCTCGCCGATCACCCAGCTGGAACGCAGGATGTAATGCTCGGGTGCGTTGGCCACGGCGATGTCGCCAGCGGCCTTGGTCTGGCCGTACACACCGAGCGGGGCGAACGCCTCCGTCTCCGTGTGTTCCTTGGCGGTGCCGTCGAACACATAATCCGAACTCACGTGCACGAGGGTGATGTGGTGGTCCTTGGCCACCTTGGCCAGCAGAGCCGGACCCTGGGCATTCGCCTTCCACGCGATCGGACGGCCTTCGGCGGTCTCGGCCTTGTCGACGGCCGTGTAGGCACCAGCGTTGATGATCGTGCCGTACAGGCTCCAATCGTATGCCTCGTATGCCTTCGGGTCGGAGAAGTCGAACTCGTCGATGTCCGTGTACTCGAAGCCCTCCAGACCATGCGCTTCCGCGTAGGCGCGAATCGCGTGGCCCAGCTGGCCGTTGCAGCCCGTCACCAGGGTGCGCTTGGGAGACATGGGCTTGGCGTCCTTGAGCATCGGGTGGTGCAGATCGGCCTCGGAGCGCTCGGACTCCTCCAGCGGAATCGGCCACTGGATGTTCAGTTCCGGATCCGCAAGGTTCACGAACGTGTAGGTCTTCTTCTGCTCGAGCGACCAGTGCGCGTTCACCAGATACGTGTACACCGTGCCGTCCTGCAGTGCCTGGAAGCTGTTGCCCACGCCGCGCGGCACGTAGATTGCGCGGCTCGGGTCCAGACGGGTGGTGAACACCTGGCCGAAGCTCTCACCCGGGCGCAGGTCAACCCACGCACCGAAGATCTCGCCGGCAGCGATGCTGATGTACTTGTCCCACGGCTCCGCGTGAATGCCACGGGTGACGCCCTTGGTCGCGTTGTAGCTGATGTTGTTCTGCACCGGGCCGAAGTCCGGCAGCCCCAGCCCCATCATCTTGGCGCGCTGCCAGTTCTCCTTGAACCAGCCGCGCGAGTCGCCGTGGACGGCGAGGTCGACGACCTTGAGGCCCCCGATGCCGGTCTCCGCGACGGAGAGGTCCTTCTCGAATGCGATGTCTGCCATGTCTCTCTTCCCTCTCCTACTGGCCCTGCGCGCGGTAGCGGGCCTCGGTGGCCTCCTTGGCCGGGCGCCACCAGGACTCGTTGGCGACGTACCAGTCGATCGTCTGCTTGAGCCCCTCGGCGAAGTCGGTGTGCACCGGCCTCCAGCCCAGCTCGTGCTGGAGCTTGGTCGAGTCGATGGCGTAGCGGCGGTCGTGGCCGGGGCGGTCGGCGACCCAGTCGAAGTCCTCGGGGTCGCGGCCCATGGCCTCCAGGATCATCCGCAGGACCGTGATGTTGTTCTTCTCCCCGTCGGCGCCGATGAGGTAGGTCTCCCCCATGCGGCCCTTCGTGAGGATGTCCCAGACGGCGCTGGAGTGGTCCTCGGTGTGGATCCAGTCGCGGACGTTCTCGCCCTTTCCGTAGAGCTTGGGGCGCACGCCGTCGATGATGTTGGTGATCTGCCTGGGGATGAACTTCTCCACGTGCTGGTAGGGGCCGTAGTTGTTGGAGCAGTTGGAGATCGTGGTGCGAAGGCCGTAGGTGCGGGTCCAGGCGCGCACGAGCATGTCGGAGGACGCCTTGGTGCTCGAGTACGGAGAACTCGGCTTGTACGGCGTCTCCTCGGTGAACTTCGCCGGGTCGTCGAGCGCCAGGTCGCCGTAGACCTCGTCGGTGGACACGTGGTGGTAGCGGATTCCGTATTTGCGGACGGCCTCCAGCAGGCGGAAGGTGCCCTCGACGTTGGTGCGCAGGAAGGGCTCGGGGTCGGCGATGGAGTTGTCGTTGTGGCTCTCGGCGGCGTAGTGCACGATCGCGTCGTGGCCCGGCACCAGCCTGTCCAGCAGCCCCGCGTCGCAGATGTCGCCCACGACGAGCTCCACGCGGTCGGAGGGCAGCCCGGCGATGTTCTCGGGGTTGCCGGCGTAGGTCAGCTTATCCAGATTGACCAGCAGGATCTCCGGGTATTTCTTGAGCATATAATGCACAAAGTTGGAGCCAATAAAACCGGCGCAGCCGGTGATCAGATAGGTTTTCATAGGTTCAATTTCCTCTTTTCAGTCTTTCATCCCGTTGTCGCCGTCCCAGTGGGCGAAGAAGCAGGCCAGAGCGTCTCTCCAGTCGCGCACATCGTTGCCCACGGTGCAGCGCAGCATCCGGTTGTCCAGTGCGCTCCACTTGGGGCGGTCGGCGCTTTCCGGGTGCTTTGCCTTGTATTCCTCGCTGGTGCAGGGTGCCACAGCGGCATCCACGCCGGACAGGCGGATGATCTCGGACGCAAAATCATACCACGAGCAGATGCCCTCGCCGGTGCAGTGATACAGGCCGTACTCGTGGGTCACGCACAGCTGTAGGATCTCGTGGGCCAGATCCACCGCGTTGGTGGGGTTGCCGCACTGGTCATTGACCACTTCCAGCTTGCCAAACTTCTTACCTGCGTTCACGATGGTCTTGACGAAGTTCTTGCCGTAGTAGCTGTAGAGCCACGCGGTGCGCACGATGAAGTGACGGTGGCAGAACTGCTCCACATACTTTTCGCCCATGAGCTTGGTAGAGCCATAGGCGCTGATGGGGCCGGGAATGGTGGCTTCGTCCTGTGCAACGCCGCCGTTCTCACGGCCGGAGAACACATAATCGGTGGAGACGTGTACCAGTCGTGCACCGGTCTTTTCCGCTGCCTGTGCCAGATTGCGGGGGCCGAGGGCGTTTGCCTTGAAGGCGGCATCATGGTTCACTTCGCAGCCGTCCACATTGGTGTAGGCAGCGCAGTTGATGATGACATCCGGGCGGTTGCGGCGGATGAACTCGTCCACCATTTTGTAGTTGGAGATATCCAGATCCGGCAGGTCCACGGCGATCACCGTGGCATTGAGCAGCTTTTCGGGGATGGGGCCGATCTCGCTGCGGCCTTCGCGCAGCTGCTTGAGGATCTCGGTGCCCAGCTGACCCTTGCAGCCGGTAACAATGATTTTCATATGGGTATGCCTCTCTTTTGCTTAATAGCGCAGCTTGCCGTCTGCAACGTTCTTCAGGTGCTGGCCGTAAGGACTCTTGCCGTAGCGCTCAGCGCTTTCCAGCAGGGTGTCGCGGTCGATCCAGCCGTACTTGAAGGCGATCTCTTCCGGCGCACTGATCTTGATGCCCTGGCGCTTCTCGATCATGCGCACAAAATCGGCTGCTTCCACCAGACTGTCCATGGTGCCGGTGTCCAGCCATGCAAAACCGCGGCCCAGCAGCTGAACATCCAGCTCGTCCTTCTTCAGATACATGTCGTTCAGGGTGGTGATCTCCAGCTCGCCGCGGGCAGAGGGCTTGACCTGCTTTGCCATCTTCACGACCTCTTTGTTATAGAAGTACAGGCCGGTGATGGCGTAGTTGGACTTGGGATGCTGAGGCTTTTCCTCCACGCTGAGCACCTTGCCGTCCTTGTCGAACTCCACGATGCCAAAGCGTTCCGGATCCTGCACATAGTAGCCAAACACGGTGCAGCGGCCTTTGTTTTCCGCATTGGCAGCGGCGGTCTTGAGGATCTTGGAGAAGCCGTTGCCGTAGAAGATGTTATCGCCCAGGATCATGGCGCAGCAGTCGTCGCCAATGAACTCTTCGCCCAGAATGAAGGCCTGTGCCAGACCGTCCGGAGAGGGCTGAACTTTATACTGCAGATGGATGCCGTACTGGCTGCCATCACCCAGCAGCGCCTCAAAGCGAGGCGTATCGGTCGGGGTGGAGATGATCAGGATGTCCTGAATGCCTGCCAGCATCAGCGTGGACAGGGGGTAATAGATCATCGGCTTGTCGTAGACCGGCAGCAGCTGCTTGCTGGTGACCATAGTCAGCGGGTAAAGCCGGGTGCCGGCACCGCCGGCAAGAATGATACCTTTCATATTTGTGCACTCCTTTAAAATAGATTGAAAAGTTGTGCAGCTGTACGCCGCCCAGATGGGAGACCGCCCGGATGACGTATGGATTCAAAGCGGAGCTGCGTCCGCTGTAAACAAATTCAGGAGCCGCTCCCCCCCTGCCCAAAATGGCAAAATGGGAATAGCAGTTCACTTTATTTTACTATCAAATCACACAAAAAGCAAGAAAGAACGGCTTTTCCGAAAAATTTTCCGGAAAAGCCGTTCTGAAACTCCTTCAATCTCGCATTTGTTCCGCCCAAAAGGCCCCCTCTCCGAGGGGGCTGGCAATGCCGCAGGCATTGACTGGGGGAGTTACCACGCAAAGCCCCACTTGGAGAAATAGCGCAGCAGGCTGCGCAGCTGCCACAAAAAGGGCTTCAGGCTGCGGTGCGCCGCGCGGTGCCATGCATGGATGGCGGTGTACTGGGGCACCAGATACGCTTTGCCCCGGGTGCGCATCTTCTGGGTGAGGTCGGCGTCCTCCACATACATGAAGTAGTCCTCATCAAAGCCGCCCACGGCCTTGAAGGCTGCGGTATCCACCGCTGAGAAGCTGCCGGTGCAGAACTCGATCTCGGTGGGTTTTGTCAGGTCTTTGTCCGCCATGAGATAGCGCTCGTTGTACTTTGCCCAGAATTTCAGGCAGGGCAGCTGGCGGTATACCATGGCCCGCACACTGCACCGGCGCAGCGGCAGACGCTGGGGCCGCCCGTCCGGGAAGGTGAGCGCGGGCCGCGCCATCACCACGCCGGGGTGCTGTGCCATCCAGTCCGCAAGGTCACTCAGCGTATCCGCAGTGAGCTGGATATCCGGGTTCAGGATAAAGTGCACCCGGCTTTGCAGCAGGCTGAGCACCGTGTTGTGGCCGGTGCCAAAGCCGCCGTTCTCTGTGCGGCAGAGCACCTCCACCTTCTGGTCCTTGCGGATGTGCAGGGTGCCGTCCTTCGCAGCCTTGGCAAGGCACTGGCCGCTGCCGTCCGGGCTGGCGTTGTCCACCAGATACAGTGTCAGCGGGTGGCGGCGGGTGCAGTCCAGCACGGTCTGTGCCGCCCTGAGCGCTTCATCCGCGCCGTTATAAACTACAATACAAGCAGAAAGTTCCATGTCGTTCACTCCAGCGGTTTGATGTCAAAGCTGAAGTCCTCTTTCATCAGGTCAAAGTTCGGGTTCATGCAGGGGTCGCCTGCGGCCAGCTGCTTTGCCCACCGCTTCTGGAAGCGCTCCACCTCCGAGATGAAGCGCTTGCGCTTGACCGGGTTCTCGTCCAGACCGCGGCTCTTGCTCTCGTAGTGGTACAGCTGTGCAAACGGAGTGAACACGTTGGTATAGCCCGCTTCACGCACGCGCACGCAGAAGTCCACGTCGTTGAAGGCCACAGCAAAGCTCTCGTCCAGACCGTTCACCTGCTCGTAGACGCTCCTGCGCACCATCAGGCAGGCGGCAGTGACCGCATACACATCCTGTGCATAGACCAGACGTCCCATATAGCCGGGGTGGCCCACCGGGAAGTTCTTGTGCATGTGGGCCGCAAGGGTCAAAAAGCCGAAGCCGATGCCCGCGTGCTGGATAGTGTTGTCCGGATAAAGCAGCTTTGCGCCCACGCAGCCCACACGGTCCTGCTGGGCGTACATGAGCATTTCTTCGATCCAGCGCGGAGAAATGACCTCGGTATCGTTGTTGAGCAGCAGCAGATATTCGCCGGTGGCTTCCTTTGCGCCAAAGTTGTTCAGGGCGCTGTAGTTGAAGCCGGTGCCCTGCCATGTGATCACCTTCAGGTTCTTGTGCTCCTTCTGCAGCTTTTCATAGCAGCGGAAGGTGGCAGGCTCCCTGCTGTTGTTCTCGATGACGATGATCTCAAGATCCTCATAGGTGCTCCTGCGGTAGATGGACTCCACGCAGGTGCGCAGGTCGGAAGAATGGTCGCAGCTGGGGATCAGGATGCTGACCCGGCCCGGCTTTGTGATGGTATAGTCCGTCTTATAGAAGCCCGGCGTACCCGGGATCATGGAAACTTCATCCACCGGCACACCCACACGCTCGTAGTGGGCATACAGGGCCTTGACCGCAGCTTCCAGACAGTAGGTCTTGGCCGAAATGTTGCTTGCCACGCTGGTGGGGCTGGAGCGCCAGTAGTACAGCAGGTGCGGGATATGCACGATCTTGTGCGCCTTTTCGGTCAGACGCAGATAGAGGTCATAGTCCTGACTGCCGTTGTAGGCTGCACGCTCATCGCCGCCCACAGCGACCAGCAGCTTTGCGCTGAACACGCTCAGGTGGCAGATATAGTTGTTGGAGCGCAGATTATCCAGCATATAATCCGGCTTGAAATGGTAAACGGTCAGGTGGTCGATGTCGCCCTCAAAGGTCACTTCATCCGTATACACAAAGTCTGCGCCCTGTTCGGCAATGGCCTGTGCCACGTACCACAGAGCACAGGGGTGCAGGATATCATCGTGGTCCAGCAGGGCGATGAACTCGCCCGTTGCCAGTGCAAAGCCCTGATTGGTGTTGCCTGCAATGCCCTCGTTCTTTTCCAGCTTCTGGTAACGGATGCGGGGGTCTTCCGCAGCACGGGCTGCTACGGTCTGGCCCACCGTCTCGTCCTGACCGGCGTCCACAAGGCACAGCTCCCAGTTCTGATAGGTCTGGTTCTGCACCGAGTCCAGCAGCTCCACCAGAAACTGCTGCGGCGTATTGTACAGCGGCACCACGATGCTGATGCGCGGCGCGGCGGGCTGGTCGGCCGCCTGCCTTACCAGCAGCTCTGCGCTGGCAAAGCGGTCGGCGCGCATGGTCCTGCCCGGGAACAGCTTCGCATATTCCTTTTTGGCCTTTGCCTGCGCACGCACGCCGGAAATGCCCACCCGGCGCAGCTGGCCCAGAAAGACAAACGGCGGGAAGGTGTGTGCCAGCTGACGGCCCTTGCTGACAAAGTAGCGCAGCGGCCAGCTCATCTTCCAGAAAGTAGAGCTGGTCACATTGTTCAGTGTCTTTTCCAGATCCTGCTCATGGCTGCGGCTCAGCGAAAGATCACTGCGCAGGCGTTCCAGCTGAGCCGTCTGCTCTTCGCCGGTGCGCTCGGCCTGCTGCATCCGCTCTCGCAGATCGTCCAGCGTCATCTCGTAGCCTGCCAGCAGCTGCTGTACATCCTGCACAGCGGCGCTGCGGCAGAACAGCGCGGTCTGCTGGGCTTTGCCGCGGTTCTTCCACTCAAAATCCCGGTAAAGGCCCTGTGCGGCCAGCTGCTTTGCACAGTCAGCCATGGCCGATGCATCGGTGCATACCAGCAGCACCTGTGCACACTGCAGTGCGGGCAGATCCACCCATTCCGGGTCCTCCACCACCAGCAGAGCAGCGGTGCCCTGCTCTGCATTCTCCGGCAGCAGCTGTGCGCCGGCCTTTTCCAATGCTTCGGCCAGTGCGCCGCTGCCGCCCAGCACCTGAATGCTGGCAGGGGTCAGCTCCCGCACGATGCGCTGCGCCAGTGCACGGCAGCGCTCGGCCTGTCGTTTGGTTTCTTTTTCCTGATCCATTCCGATCTCCGCTCCTATGGAACTTTTTTATCTTAAAATGATCTCTCAAAAAATCACACGATCTATAGTATACCAAATCCGGCATGATTTGAGAAGGTTTTGCGCGCATTTCTTTGCAGTTTTCCACTGCTTACCAGTGGAACAGGCTGTGCAGCCAGCCAAAGAACCCACCGCCGGAGCTGCCGGAAGTGGAAATGCTCACACCCGTGTAGTAGTGGCTCAGGATCTCCCGGTAGCCCATGCCCTGCTCCTGTGCGTAACCCACAGCACCGCACTGGCTCATGCCCACGCCATGGCCAAAGCCGTAATAGGTCATGCAGGGGGTGCCGCTTTCGTCCGCGCCAAAGTCGAAGCAGTAGCGGGAGGAAACGAACTGGCCGATATAGCGGTAGCTGCGGCCATTGGAAACAAAGGTGTTGTACTGCACAAAGCCGCCCAGATCCTTGTGGGTGGTGTCGGCGCTGACGTAGGGCTCGCCGGTGCGGCTGTCGTTATACTCTTTATAGGTATAGTCTTTTCCGATGACCCGGCGCAGCTTGTTGTGGTACTGCTCCTCGTAGGGGCTCTCCACGCTCTGCAGATACGGCACATCGGTGCCCCATGCGTCCCGGCTGGAGCAGGTGCCGTACACGCCGGTCTGGGTGTTATAGCCCGCACTGGCCGACCACACGGCATCGCAGACGCTGCCGTTGTAGGTAAGGATCTCATTTTTCACCGGTTCCACCGCCCTGCGGATGGCTTCCCGTGCCGAGGACGGGATCTGATCCACCGGAGTGTAGATGAGCGCATTGGAAGATGAGCCGTACTGCTTGTGGTATTCCAGATAGGAATGGATGGCCACCGCCTGCGCCTTCCACGCCTGCTGGGCGGCGCTGGCGCTGACATAGCTGCCAATGGAGCCAAGCTCCGTGTAGGCAATGCCCACAAGACAGTCCACAAGGTTCAGCGTGACATTGCGCTGCAGGCCTTTTCCCTTGATGTTGAGGTAAGGCATGGTGATGGTATCACTGGTGCCAAAGAGCCATGCAAGGCAGTTTTCCTCCTCGGCAGGGATCAAGGTCGTGTCCGCGCCACCCATAGTGGTGGCTGCCGAAGCCGCCGGGGCCAGCACGCAAACGCACAGCGCTGCTGCCAGCACAAACGCCGCCGCGCGGCGCACAAACCGATGCAGATGTTTCAAAAGTGATCTCCTCCTGTTTTTTGCAGATTTCTGACCGTGTTTTTTACAGTGTAACACAGCCTGCGCCTGCGGGCAAGGACTGGACTTTCGTTTTCACATCTGGACAAAGAAGAAACCGGAGGGCCTTTCCCGTTCGGGCTGCTCTCCGGTCTGATTTATAAGGTCTCCGGCCGACGACGCATGGCATCGTCGATCTCGTTCTCGATCTCCCGCAGGCAGTCCAGCAGCACCGGATTGAACGCCCCGGCCTCGCCGGTGCAAAGCATCTGCACTGCAGCCGCGCAGGGTACCGGCGGCTGGCTTCCGCTGCCAGTGGTCAGCGTTTCGTAGGCATCCGCAAGGCCGACCACCTGTGCCGCAATGGGGATCTGTTCGCCAACCAGCTGGTCCGGGTAGCCGCTGCCGTCGTACCGCTCGTGGTGCCAGCGGCAGATCTGATAGGCTACCCGCACAAAATCTTCGTCGCGGTAGGCATCCAGCTCTTCCAGCATCCGTGCACCCAGCAGGGTATGCTGGCGCATGGTTTCTTCATCCTCCGGCGTGCGCGGCTCCGGGCTGTTCAGGACCTGTTCCCCGATCTCCATTTTGCCAATGTCGTGCAGCACCGAGGCCATGCTGATGGTACGGCGCATCTCCTGCGTCAGGGGGTAAGTCTCGGTCTTTTGCACCAGATGGTCCAGCAGCATTCCGGTCAGGGTGCTGATGTGCTGCACATGGGTGCGGCTCTCGCCGTTGCGGCGCTCCACCACCCGGCTCAGAATGCCGATCATCATTTGGCTGCGCTTTTCCTTTTGCGACACCTGATCCGCCACCATGGCGCTCAGGCGGCGCTGCTTTGCATACATGCGGATGGTGTTGGTAATGCGCTGATACACCACCCTTGCATCAAAGGGGCGGCTGATATAATCGGACGCACCCAGATCAAAGGCGCGGCGCACCGTGTCCACATTGTCCTCGCTGGAGATCATGATGACCGGGATCTCTTCCAGCATTCCGCGCTGGCTCATGGCTTCCAGCACGGTAAAGCCGTCAATGCCGGTCATGTGGATATCCAGCAGCACAACGGAGATGCCGGTGGGGTTCTGTTCCAGCAGGCGCAGGCAGTCCTCGCCGGAAGCCGCTTCGGCAGTGTCGAACTGGCTGTTCAGCATCTGGCTGAGCAGCATCCGGTTCATGGCCGAGTCGTCCACGATGAGCACACTCTGGCGGCTGTGGGTGGGCTGCAGGGCGTGCGGCTCCGGCTGACGCTCGGTGATCACGGTGTTTTTCTGGATGCGTGCATAGTGCATCAGCCGTTCCGCGTGCTGCACCGCATCGTCCACATTTTCGTCGTCGATCCACACGCCGCCAATGCTGGCCGACATGCGGATGCGGGAGTAGCCCGGCACGCTGGCCGCCTGCAGCTGCAGACGGATCTGTTCCAGACGCGGGCTGAGCTGTTCCTGCCGGATGTCCGGTAGCAGCAAAAGCAGCCTGCCGCCGTCGTAGCGGATCAGGCGATCTTTTTCCGAAAGGCCGCGCCGGATGGTGCTTACCGCCGTTTCCAGCACGCTGTTGCCTGCACCGGAGCCGTAAACATCGTTGGAGAACTTCAGATCGTCCATATCCAGCATCGCCACACCGGCGGTAATGCTGCGATAGCGGTAGTTCTCATCATAATAGGTGCGGTTGTAGGCACCGGTCAGCGGGTCGCGGTAGCGCTTTTCCCGCTCGTCGGTAATGCTGTTGAGCAGCCGCTCACCGTTTTCCGGGTCCAGCAGAACGCTGCGGTCGATCTTGCGGGTCAGCTCCAGCACACAGAGTTGGCCATCCACCTGCACACAGCTGGCCGTGATCTCGTACAGCTCCTGCCCAAAGTATTCCAGCCTTGTTTTCCGGGTGTTCTTTTCCAGCGCCTGCCTTGCCACGCAGTTTTCACACGGACGGCTGCGCCGCCACTGGGCATAGCAGGGCGCGCTGCCCTTTTTGCCGCCCTGCACCTCGTCCGCCTTCATCAGGCGCACTGTCATGAACACCTTGCGGAGCTGGCGCATTTCCTCTTCCATCTGCTGGCGTGTTCTGCTTTTTTTGCTCATCATCGCATATCCCCCGCTGCAAAACCGCGCGTTTTGGGCCGCACGGCATTCCTTCACGAATAACATTATACTATTTTTTACCAGAATACGTCAATCTTCACCCCTTGCAGCCCGCAGTGCGGAATGTGTCGTTTTGATCCTGTAAAATCAACGTAAGCTCTTTATTTTTGTCAAATTTCCTCATCAGACACCGTACTGTGCCGCACAAAGCGACGCAAATTGGGGAGTGCAGTTTTCCGGCCGTCTGCTGCCCGCTCTGCCCGGGAACAGTCCACGTGTTTCCGCCGGAAACTCAGTCTTGATTTTGTGCGCAGAATCCGCTATAATAGTAACGTTCTTTTGAATTGCATATCAGCCGGTGTGTCGGAATGGCAGACGAGGGGGACTCAAAATCCGCTTCGTGATTTTTCATGTCTGTGTGAGAAATTCACGAGTGTTCGTTGAATTTTGAAAGTTTGTCGAAGCAGGATTTCTTACATCCCTCCTGAACATCCCTCCAATCTTCAGAAACCGGTACTAATGTCCCAAAATTGAATATAAGCCGATGTGGCGGAATGGCAGACGCAAACGACTCAAAATCGTTCGGGAAACCATGTGGGTTCGAGTCCCACCATCGGCATCAATGAAGCAGTTCAAGCTATTTTTGGCTTTTGGACTGCTTTATTTTTTTACTAGGGCTCATACTTTCGTGTTCTCCGGGAAAATATTGACGATAGCATTTGCCGAAGATACCTTACTGGAGAAGTCCAGATGGGTATAAATATTGCTGGTGGTGCTGATATCACTGTGACCAAGCCACTCCTGAATTTCTTTCAGGCTTACGCCATTGGCGTAAAGCAGGCTGGCGCAGCTATGGCGCAGATCGTGGAAACGGATGCGCTTCATCTGATGTGCTACCAGAAAATCCGGGAAATGTTGGCTCAGAAAGTCGGGGCGAATACGCCGCCCCATAGGGTTCACATAAATATAGTCGAGATAGTCCGTGCAGTAGTCTTTGCCACAGACCTTCCGGTTCAACTCCTGCTCCTTTTTCATCTTATTGAGCATTTGCTCACAGGCAGGAATAAGGGGAAGTGTCCGACAACTGGACTTCGTTTTGGTTCTATCACGAGCGACTTCGGTCATAACACCATCAACCTTTGTGGAAACGACTGTATGCTGGATACTGATTGTTTTGTTCTCAAAATCGATTGCGTCCCATTTCAGACCAACAATCTCACTGCGGCGCAGTCCATAGAACGCAGCCATGATGACACCAAATTCTGATGGATCACCCTGAATCACTTTGAAAAGCTGCTCCAGCTCCTCCGCCTTATAGACCTCCGACTTGAACTTTTCCTTACGAGGACGTTCAACGCGGTCTGCCGGGTTGGAACGGATCATACCGATCTGAAAGGCATACTGTAAGCATTTGCGGATGTTGGCATGATAGTGAATAACGGTGTTTGCCGTAACGCCACGATCCAGCTCATGCTGATAGAAGTCTTGGATGTACTTCGGATGCTGCTCAAGATCTTGCAGGGTATAATTGAATGGCTTGAAATAAGGAATGATCCTGCGTGTAATTACGATTTCATAGTTTGCATAGGTCGTGATTGCTACACGCGACTTCATCATTTTCAACCAATCCATAAAGAAATCGGTGAAAAGTACCGGGGAATTATCAAGGCATGGGTCAACCTCTTTGATGGGGTTGACTTTCAGCCAGTTGCTGTCAATTGCGTACTGAAAGGCATCGGATAGTTCCTTGTGCCAATCCAGAAGCTGCTGAACCGTTGCTTCCTCCTGCTGGCGTTCATAGCGGAAAAACGTTTCCAGATCGCGCGGAGCGAGAGCTTTCAGGGACAACTGCTTCTTTTCAAAGTAAGGCATGATAACTTTACCCATGTCATAAGCATATCTGCCGTAAGTTTCGGGAGGAAGGCTCATTACACTTTCCCGAAGCCAGCGGGTGAAATACTCCGATACAGGAAGGTCGCAGACCTGCTGCATCGTTTCCGGGTTGAACTCCTTTTGTGTTTGACGCAACAGGGATTCAGCCCGCTTTTTGTTTCCCTTGACGGGAAGGCCAGTGCTGATTGATTTGGTTCTGCGCTTTCCGGTCGTGTCCTTCCAGCTTAGAATCATCTGATATGTACCGTTTTGTTCTCTCAGGTGTCCAGCTACATTTATCATATTAAGGCTCCTTTCTGCCTGTAGCTAAACGCCGCTCTCTTAGGCACCCATAGTTTAGAATAAACGAGGATGCTTTGCAAGGATGGCGCAAGGGATTTTAGGACGCGCATCCCTCCTGATGGTCAAGTTTGATTGACCAGATACTCTACAACGCAGAGTTTCGGGATTTTGTAACTGCGCCCCACACGAGCAGAGCGAATCTTGTTTTCCTTAACAAGCAGATAAGCATTCTTGCGGCAGATGCCCAGCATTTCCTGAAGAATCTCAACCGATACGACATCAGGATATTTTTTGAACATGGTCAGATATTTCTCTGTCTGACGAGTATGTTCGTCCTGCTGAATCAACGTGCAGGATGCAATTTCACTCATCGTAGTTCGCTCCATTTCAGTTCAATATGTTCATTATGTTTATAAGGCACAAGAAGATACTATATGTAATATATGGGCGGCATTTATACAGATGCCGCCCATATTGCCAAGGGGATATGCTTGATTTTAGAACTTCATCGGCAGAGCGTCCTTGCGACCTTTGCCGTTGTAGGCCATGTAGATGGGGAAAACGTATTTCTTCCATCCGGGCAGCTTGGCGGGATTATCTCTGCCGACACGGTAGATCTCCAAGAT
>OIWN01001917.1_pt1 | contig 15076 bp, 25 predicted proteins | sample 1587591 | NCBI WGS metagenome assembly OIWN01 (sample SAMEA3888901, study PRJEB22519) | human gut metagenome | biome: human gut; feature: human-associated habitat; material: faeces | place: Denmark | collected 2010 | reverse complement strand
AACCTGTGACCTCCCGCACGTCAAGCGGATGCTCTACCAGCTGAGCTAATCGTCCGAACAGCATGGACTATTATATATGCCGCTGGGTGGAATGTCAAGTGTTTTTTCTCGATTTCCGGAGAAAAATATGAAAAAGGGAAATGCGAAAATTTCCAAATTTTTCGTGAAAAAAGCAAAAAGATGTGTTACACTGAAAGCATAGATCTTGATACCTGTGAGGAGGATTTCTATGTTAAAGCTTGATCTGTCTCAGCTGGCCGGATTTCTGCCCCAGGGCTACGCGGTCTCCCGTCAGACCGGCCTGAAGAAAGCGGCCGACATGCTGGCCGCCGGCAACGGCCCCGGGGGGGATTTCACCGGCTGGGTGGCCCTGCCGGAGCAGTACGACCGGGAGGAGTTCGCCCGCATCCAGGCGGCGGCGGAGCGCATCAAAAAGCAGTCCCAGGTCCTGGTGGTGGTGGGCATCGGCGGCTCCTACCTGGGTGCCCGGGCGGTCATCGAGCTGCTGTCCTCCCCCAACTATAACCTGAAGGTGAAGGACACCCCCGACATCTACTTTGCGGGCAACGGACTGTCCACCGACGCGCTGCTGGAGCTGATCGCCCTCATCGGAGACCGGGACTTCTCGGTGAACGTGATCTCTAAATCAGGGACCACTACCGAGCCTGCGGTGGCTTTCCGGATCTTCAAGGGGATGCTGGAGCAGAAGTACGGCAAGGAGGGAGCCAGAGAGCGGATCTACGCCACCACCGACCGGGCCAGAGGGGCACTGAAGGGCCTGGCGGACCAGGAGGGGTACGAGACCTTCGTGGTGCCTGACGCCGTGGGCGGCCGCTACTCCGTGCTCACCGCAGTAGGGCTGCTGCCCATCGCCGCGGCGGGGATCGATATCGCCGCCCTGATGGAGGGCGCGGCCCGGGCCATGAAGGAGCTGTCCATCCCAGGAATGGACAACCCTGCCTGGCAGTATGCCGCCGCCCGGCACGCCCTGTATGAGAGCGGCAAGTCGGTGGAGCTGCTGGCCTGCTATGAGCCCAGCTTCCGCTTCTTCGCCGAGTGGTGGAAGCAGCTCTACGGCGAGAGCGAGGGCAAGGAGGGCAAGGGCCTGTTTCCGGCCAGCGTGGAGTTCACCGCCGACCTGCACTCCATGGGCCAGTACATCCAGCAGGGCCAGCGCCTGATGTTCGAGACTGTGGTCCGCTTCGAGCCCAAGGGCACCTTCCTTATCCCGGACGACCCGGAGAATGTGGACGGGCTGAACTTCCTGTCCGGCAAGCCCCTGTCCTTTGTGGCGGAGCAGGCCCTGCGGGGGACCATCCTGGCCCATGTGGACGGCGGCGTGCCCAACATCCTGATCCGGATGCCCCAGATCAGCGAGAGCTCGGTGGGTTACCTGATCTATTTCTTCGAGTATGTGTGCGGCCTGTCCGGCTACCTGCTGGGGGTCAATCCCTTTGACCAGCCCGGCGTGGAGGCATATAAGAAGAACATGTTCGCTCTGCTGGGCAAGCCAGGCTATGAGGAGATGAAGCAGAAGCTGGAGTCCCGGCTTTGAGCCCTCCCTGGACAGATCCCAAAAAATTCACAAAGAATCCGGTTGAAAAAAACGGTTCGATATGGTAAAGTGATAGCAAGGAAGGGACCAGCTTCCCACGTTTAACATCGTAAGGAGTGAGTAACATGATTAGAGTAATCATGGGTAAGAAGGGCTCCGGCAAGACCAAGCAGATGATCGACATGATCAACAACGCCGTCCAGACCGAGCACGGCAATGTCGTCTGCATCGAGCGGGGCTCCAAGCTGACTTATGACATCCACTATCAGATCCGTCTGGTGGAGGCCAGCAGCTACGATATCGACAGCTATGCCACCCTGAAGGGCTTTGTCAGCGGTCTGTACGCTGGCAATTATGACATCACCCATATCTTCATCGACAGCCTGTGCAAGATCGTTCCCGGCCCCTGCGACAACGAGACCGAGAAGTTCCTGGATTGGCTGAACGCCTTTGGCGAGAAACATGGCATCAAGTTCACCATCACCATCAGTGACGACGCCTCCCTGGCCCCCGAGGGCATCAAGAAGTATTTCTAAAGACCTCCCCCCGTCTGAATGAGATAAAAAGAAGCCCGGGCACTCCTGTTTTGGATGTGCCCGGGCTTTTTGCGCCTGCCGAGAGGCGGGAGCGCCCCCCTTCTGCCGGCGCGGTCCCTTATTTCGGGACCAGGGAGAAAATTCCGACAGGAAGAGATGTCCAACAGGGTTGACAGGGGAAGGAAAAGGGAGTATTCTATGAGTGAAATTAGAACATATGTTCTATATAAAAGGGAGTAAAAAAGCATCCGAAGACAGGCGGCCTTGCGGTCCCGGACCGGCAGGGCCGCCGTTCCGCCCGTAAAGGGGGCCGCTGGACTGAAAGGAGTGTGGGGGACGGCTTGCTCATATCATTTGACATCCATTTCCGGCCGCTTCGGGCTGGTGGAAACAGAAAACCCTAAAAGGCTTGAAAATAAGCACTTTTAGGGTCAAAAAAAGAGCAGGATCGATGGGAGGTGAGGGTCAAATAGAATCACAGAGAGGCGGCGGACGGCATGTTTTTTGTCCTGAGGATAAAAAACATGGCCGCAAAGCGAACTTTGCGGCCATGTGGTGGAGGAGGGTGGATTCGAACCACCGAAGCGAAACGCAACAGATTTACAGTCTGCCCCCTTTGGCCACTCGGGAACTCCTCCATATGAAATCGTGGAGCTGGTGGACGGATTCGAACCCCCGACCTGCTGATTACAAATCAGCTGCTCTACCGGCTGAGCTACACCAGCACTTGTCAAGATGGCTGTCCAACAGCAAGGGATACTATAACAGACGTCTCGGCTTTTGTCAAGTATTATTTTGAGAGGAGAGAGAAAAAATTTACCAAACAGAGGAGAAGATCCAAATAGTCCGGCGGAGCCGGGGGCCGTACCCGCCGCTGCGGGACATCCAGCAGGCGCGGCCTGTGCTGGTATGCCCGAGGTGCGGCGGGGAGCAGTACCGCTGTGACCAGCTGGTCTGGGCGGACGGAGGGCTGCTGTGCGCCGCCTGCGCCGCAAAGAGGGAAGAGGAGGAGTGCGTGAGATGACCTTGTTGGAGCTTTCGGTGGAGTACCGGGACCATGCCCGGGCGCTGGACTTCCGCATCGTCCAGCTGCGGGATGCCTGGGAGCACACCATGGACGAGGGGGAGCGATGCATGCTGGCCGAGCGGATCAGGGTGCTGTCCACCATGCTGCGGGAGGCCCGGGAACTGGCAGTGCTCTGTGAGCGCTACTACGACAGGGGGTACCGGAGAAATGTCAAATACACGATATAGGCGGGGCAAGCTGTACGCCGCGGATATGGCGGTGTACACCCGGCAGATGGCTGCGGACAACAGCGCCGAGCTCAGCCGGCTCAAGCGCAACCTGATCCGGGCCCTGAAGGAGGACGTCACGCCCAGGCAGCGGGAGGTGCTCACCCTGTATTATGCCCAGGGGCTGAACATGCGGGAGATCGGGGAGCGGCTGGGGGTGGACAAGTCCACGGTGTCCCGGAACATCAAGCGGGGGGAGCGGAGGCTCCAGCGCTGCCTGCGCTATGGGGCGGAAGCATTTCTGCGCAACCTGTATGACTGAGGATTGCGGCCCCTGGAGGGCTGTGGTAAGATAGAAAAAACGGCTGAGGGGAGCATGTGCATGAAATATCGGGCCATCTGTTTCGATTTTGACTATACCCTGGGGGACTCCACCGACTCCATCGTGGCGGGATTCCAGTATGGATTCACCCGCCTGGGGTGGCCGGCCCCCGACCGGGAGACAGTGAGAAGGACGGTGGGCTATCTGCTGGAGGATGCCTACACCCTGCTTACAGGGGATCGGGACCCGGAGCACCGGGCGGCCTTCCGTCCCCTGTTCCTGGAGGCGTCCATGGAGCGCCAGCGCCGGGAGACCACTCTGTTTCCTGGTGCCCCGGAGCTGCTCCGGGAGCTGAAGGCCCGGGGGATCAGGCTGGGGATCGTGAGCACCAAGCGCAGTGATACCCTGGAGGCCATCCTGGAGAACCGGGGGGTGCTGGGGGAGCTGGACCTGATCATCGGCAGCGACCGGGTGAAGCGGCATAAGCCGGACCCGGAGGGGCTGCTGGCTGCCATGTCCCGACTGGGGGCGGGGCCGGAGGAGACTTTGTTCTGTGGAGACACGGTGCTGGATGCGGGGGCGGCCCAAAATGCGGGGACAGAGTTCGCCGCGGTGCTCAATGGCACCACGCCGGCCTCTGCCTTCCGGGAGTGGCCCCATGTCCACATCGCCCCGGACCTTTGGGACCTGAAGCGGTGGCTGGAAGAACAATAAAAAGGCGGCAGGCCATGCCTGCCGCCTTTTTTCTGCCCCGTCCCTCTTGACATACCTAGAATATCTTTGTATATTGAGCCTAGAGGTACTAGGTATATCGTCCGGCAGGGGCCGGAGAAAGGACGGCGAACATGAAATTCGATAAAGGGCTGATCGCGGGCAGCTCTACGCTGCTGGTGCTGACTCTGCTGGAGAGCGGGGACATGTACGGCTATCAGATGATCGAGGAGCTCTCCCGCCGCTCCAACGACGCCTTTCAGTTCCAAGAGGGGACCCTGTACCCCATTCTCCACGGGCTGGAGAAGGGGAAGTACCTGAGCGGCTATCAGCAGCAGGCCCCCTCCGGCCGGATGCGGAAGTACTACCGGCTCACCCGGAAGGGGCGGGAGCTGCTGGCGGAGAAGAAGGCGGAGTGGGCCAGCTTCCACCGTGGCGTGGCCGACGTGCTCTCCGGCGGAGCCAACGCTCTGGCGTGAAGGGGATGAGAGGCCGGAGGCGCGCCGGTATGACCGGCGAAAAGCGGCTGGCGCTGAACCTGCTGATCCTGGCGGCGCTGGCTGCCCTGTGTGTGCTGGCGGCTCAGTATCCTGTGTTGCGCCTGGAGTGGGAGGCCCGCTGCGCTGTGGAGGAAGAGCACCCCGGCAGGGCGGAGCGGGTCTGGCGCGGCAGGGTGTCCGGGAGCGGGGGATCAGGCCGTCATGGTGCGTAGCGGCGCAGCCGTGGGACTGAGCGTGCTGACCTGGTATGAGGGCTCCCCTAGTTTTTTCATCTGGCGGGGGCAGATTCCGGAGGGGCTTACGGTGACAGCGGTCCCCGGGGGTAGCGGGCCGCCTTTGGAGTATATGGCCCTGGAGCTGCCGGAGGGGGCTGTATCCGGGCGGCTGACCGCAGAGCTCCTTGGAGGAGGGATGTGAGAACGGCGGACAGCGTCCGGGAGGGGGAAGTCATGGTGTTCTGTTTCCGGGAGGCGGAGCTGAACTGGCGGCAGGAGCTGACCTACCAGCGGGCCGAGACCTCCTGGAAGGCGGCCCTGGCGAGTGCGCCTTATACGCTGACTCTTTGGGACCGGAACGGAGTCCTGATCTCTGAGACCAAAGGGACCATGGGGAGCATCTGGAGGTGAGGGCGGCGTGAAACGATCGTGGGGAACGGAGTGCGCACCGGCTTGGCGTGCATGGCTGGACCGGGCTACGGAGCAGATCTTTCGTCACCCGGACTGCGGCGCGGTGGAGCGGGAGCTGTTGGACCATCTGGAGGACAAGGCCACCGACCTGATGCGTATTTTTCCCGGCCTGACTCGGGAGGAGGCAGAGCAGCGGGCCCTGGAGGAGATGGGGGCGGCGGAAGAGCTGGGGGAGGAGCTGGCCCGCGTCCACAGCCCGCTGGTGGGAGAGCTGTGGCAGCTGACCCGCTTCCTGATCCGGGCGGTGCTGGTGGTGCTGGCGGTGGAGTGCCTGTGGCTGCTCTGGAAACTTGCCTGACAGAGCGGGCCAGGGAGACGGAAAAGGCGGTGAAGAGATGCAGGGGCGGAAAAAGCAGAAGAACGAGCTGGGGCGTCCCCTGCACCCTACGGGTGTACGGCCCTGGGCTGGACCTGCTGGAGGTGGAGGAGATCCAGGTCAGCACGGCGCTGAGTGAAGAGGAACTGGCGCGGAGACAGTGAGCGGGGAGGAACGAGATGGTACAGACATCAGAGGGAAGGCGCTGGCTGGACCGGGCGGCGGCAGGTATCCGCTCCCGGCCTGACCGGGAGGCGGTGCGGGCCGAGCTGGAGGCCCACCTGGAGGATAAGACGGCGGACCTGGTCCGCATCTTCCCGGATTTGGAGCGGCAGGAGGCGGAGCGGCAGGCGGTGGAGCAGATGGGGGACGCAGAGGAGATCGGAAAGGAGCTGGCCCGGCTCCACCGGCCCTGGCCGAGGTACTTGTGGCAGGCCAGCCGGGTGCTGCTCACGGCGGGCCTCCTGTGGCTGCTGGCCATCGGTATGTTCCGGGGGGATGACGCCTATCTGGGGGACGACCACCGCTCCGAGTGGTGGGACATGGACGGCCTGCCTGGGACGGCGGTCATGGGGGACTGCGACGATATCCGCTATCTGCCCGGTGGGGACCCGGACCAGATCCTCACCCTGGAGCCCTGCCTGACAGCATCAGTGAATGGACAGAAGATCTCACTGCTCCGGGCCGCCCTGTGGCAGCGGGAGGACGGGCGGCAGGGGCTGTACTGCTATCTCCGGGTGGATACCTGGCGCTTCTGGGAGCGGGGCCGGCTGCGGGAGGAATGGATGACTGTGACCGACAGCACCGGCGCAGTCTGCGGCCTGGGGCCGGATTCCCCGGAGGACCCGGAAACGGGCGGACTGCTGAACGGGATGAGCCAAATGGGCTTCGGGCCCTTCCACAGCGGCTATGAACTGTATCTGGAGGACTGGGACCCGGAGGCGGAGTGGGTCCGGCTGGACTACGGCCCAGGGAGCCCGATATTCACTTTTACTGTGGACTTGGAGGAGGAGAGGGCGTGAAGGGAGCGTGGAGGGCGCTGTGGGAGCGCCGCCCCCGGCTGGGGCACAAGGGAAGGGCGGCCCGGAACCTGTTGCTGGTCCTGGCGCTGGCCGCCCTGGTGTGGGGGCAGTACGGCTGTCCCATGCCCACAGCGGAGATGGCGTTCCGGCAGCTGGAGGGGCAGTATCTGCTGCCCCGGAGCGAGATCGTATATCAGAGCGGCTTTTGGAATACCGGAGATATAGGGAGTGTGGAGAGCCGGGATGGGACCTATCTGAGTGTGTTCGATCCGTTTGTGGTGGGTGTTGCCCAGAATCGGGTCTATTCTGTCACCTTGGACCGGCCCGGGCGGCAGGTCCTGGGGGTCTTTCCCCTGGGGGAGGGGCCGGCTCCGGTCCCGATCAACGGTGTGATTGCCTGGGTCCTGGAGCCCGGAAGGACGCGGATGAACGGCTGCAACCTCCTGTTTCTCCAGATCCCAGGGGAGACGGCCCGGACGGAGCTGGATGTGGACACCGCGCTTCCGGGGGGTGAGCGCTTCCTCCGCCGCGCCCAGGAGGGCTTCTGTCTGGAGGACGGCGTGTGGCTGTTTCCGCTGGAATCACCGGAGGGAGGGTGGTCCGGGGACTGGTACGAGGGGGCGGCGTACACCCTCCGCCTGTACCGGGAGGACGGGGCGCTGCTCCTGGGGCAGAGCGGCACGGTGCGGGAGTCCTGAGCGCAGGCGGGGCCCCGGGGACCGTGTTTCGGGGGCCCGCCGGCGGGAGCGGCGGGCCGCCCTGGCAGGATGCCCAAAGAGGCCGGAGGAAAAAGCCGGGGAAATTGGCGGAACACCGCCGAAAAATTTTCAAAACACCCTTGACACACACGGGGGTGTTGTTGTATGATAGCAAAGCGCCTGTGAGGGCGCAGTCTGCGATGATGCGGGAGATTGCTCGGAAACGAGGTAACTTCCGCGGAGTATGTCCGAGAATCGGGCGGCTGAGAGGATCCGTGTCACGGCGTATATCGCCTGGCAGGGATAAAACCGGCCTGTCTATGCGCCGGTTTTCTTCATGACCCGGAGTGATACGCACGATAGCGTGGACGGAGATCTCTCACCGTACGAAGCGCGACAGAGTCAACTTCGTATGTATGTTAAGGAGGAACACCCATGGCAGCTCAGAAAGAAATGATCCGCATCCGTCTCAAGGCCTATGATCATCAGCTCATCGACCAGAGCGCTGAGAAGATCGTGGAGACCGCCAAGCGCACCGGCGCCACTGTCTCCGGCCCCATCCCCCTGCCCACCAAGAAGGAAGTCGTCACCATCCTGCGGGCCGTCCACAAGTACAAGGACAGCCGTGAGCAGTTCGAGCGCCGCACTCACAAGCGCCTGATCGACGTCATCAAGCCCTCCCCCAAGACTGTGGAGGCCCTGATGAGCCTGGAGCTTCCCGCCGGCGTGGAGATCGAGATCAAGCTGTAAGCGCTGAGATCTCCCCTAACCCTGTTGAACCCGCAGTCCGCCGCGTCATGGAGGCGGACGGGTCAAGTCGTCGGAGCAATGGCCCCCAGCCCAATGGGGTGACCAACTACGCCGACCAATAACCTTTATATAGGAGGAAATCCAATATGGAGAAAGCGATCATCGGCAAAAAGATCGGCATGACCCAGATCTTCGATGAAGCTGGCCGCGTGGTCCCCGTGACCGTGATCGAGGCCGGCCCCTGCACCGTGGTGCAGAAGAAGACCGCCGAGAAGGATGGCTATGAGGCCATTCAGCTGGGTTATGAGACTGTTCCCGAGCGCAAGCTCACCAAGCCTGAGGTCGGCCATCAGAAGAAGGCCGGTCTGACCGAGTTCAAGAAGGTCCTGAAGGAGTTCGCTCTGGAGGATTGCTCCAAGTACGAGGTGGGCGACGAGCTGAAGGCCGACGTCTTTGCTGCGGGCGACCGCGTGGACGTCACCGGCATCAGCAAGGGCCATGGCTTCCAGGGCGTTGTCAAGCGCCACGGCGCCGCCATCAAGCGCATGACCCACGGCGGCGGCCCTGTCCACCGTCATCAGGGTTCCCTGGGCGCCGGCACCACCCCCGGCCACATCTACAAGGGCCGTGACGGCGCCGGTCAGATGGGCAACGAGCAGGTCACCGTCCTGAACCTGGACGTGGTCCAGGTCGATCCCGAGCTGGGCATCATCGCCGTGCGCGGTGCCATCCCCGGCCCCAAGGGCGGCGTGGTGTTCCTGCACAACAGCGTGAAGAAGTACGTCGAGCCCAAGGGCGCCGCCGGCATCTCCAACAACCCGCAGAAGGCTTCCGGCCGCAACCCGCAGAAGGCTTCCGCCCGCAACAAGTAAGGAAAGGAGAGTGTAAATCATGGCGAAAGCAAACGTGTACAACATGGCCGGCCAGCAGGTCGGTGAGATCGAGCTCTCCGAGGCGGTCTTCGGCATCGAGCCCAACCAGGCTGTGGTCCATGAGGTGGTCAAGAACCACCTGGCCAACTGCCGTCAGGGCACCCAGAGCGCGCTGACCCGTGCCGAGGTCTCCGGCGGCGGCAAGAAGCCCTGGCGTCAGAAGGGCACCGGCCACGCCCGTCAGGGCAGCACCCGTGCTCCCCAGTGGACCCACGGCGGCATCGTGTTCGCTCCCAAGCCCCGCAGCTACTCTTACGTTCTGAATAAGAAGGTCAAGAGACTGGCTATGAAGTCCGCTCTGTCCGCCAAGGCGGCCGCAGGCGAGATCATCGTTGTCGATTCCATCAAGCTCGACAGCATCAAGACCAAGGACTTCCGTGCGTTCCTGAACGCCGTCAAGGCCGACGGCAAGTCCCTGGTGGTCACTCCCGCCAAGGATGAGGTCGTCGTCAAGAGCGCCCGCAATATCCCCGGCGTCGAGACCACCATGGCCAACCTGATGAACGTCTACGACATTCTCAAGGCCAAGTATCTGGTCCTCGATAAGGAAGCCCTCGCAGTAATCGAGGAGGTGTTTGCGTAATGGCTAACGTTTACGACATCATTATTCGTCCCATCATCACCGAGCGCTCCATGGAGGCCACCGGCACCAAGAAGTATGTCTTTGAAGTGGCTCCCACCGCCGGTAAGGTCGAGATCAAGAACGCCGTGGAGCAGATCTTCGGCGTGAAGGTGGCCAAGGTCAACACCATCAACTATGATGGCAAGGCCAAGCGTCTGGGCGCTGCCCGTCCCGGCCGCCGCAAGAGCTGGAAGAAAGCTTACGTCCAGCTGACCCAGGACTCCAAGACCATCGAGTTCTTCGAGGGTATGGTGTAAGAAAGGAAGGAGTGTAAGAAATGTCTATCAAAACTTTTAAGCCGACCACCCCTTCCCGCCGGCATATGACTGTCTCCGGCTTCGACGGCATTGATAAGCACGCCAAGCCTGAGTCCAGCCTGACCGAGGTCCTGAAGAAGAACGCTGGTCGCAACAGCTATGGCCGCATCACCGTCCGCCATCGCGGCGGCGGCGAGAAGCGCAAGTATCGTGTCATCGACTTCAAGCGTGACAAGACGGATATGCCCGCCACTGTCCTGCGTCTGGAGTACGATCCCAACCGCAGCGCCAACATCGCTCTGATCCAGTATGAGGACGGCGAGAAGCGCTATATCCTGGCGCCCCTGGGCCTGAAGGCCGGCCACAAGATCATGACCGGCCCCGAGGCGGACATTCTGCCCGGCAACGCCCTGCCCATCGCCAACATCCCCGTTGGTACCGTGATCCATAACATCGAGCTGCATCCCGGCAACGGCGCCCAGCTGGTGCGCTCCGCCGGCACCGCCGCTCAGCTGATGGCCAAGGAGGGCGGCGACGCCCAGATCCGTCTGCCTTCCGGCGAGGTCCGCATCGTGCGCACCAACTGCTACGCCACCATCGGTCAGGTTGGCAACATCGAGCACGAGAACATCAACATCGGCAAGGCCGGCCGGAAGCGCCACATGGGTTGGCGTCCCACCGTCCGTGGTTCCGTCATGAACCCCTGCGACCACCCCCACGGCGGTGGTGAGGGCAAGGCTCCTGTGGGCCGTCCCGGTCCTGTTACCCCCTGGGGTAAGCCGGCTCTGGGCTACAAGACCCGCAAGACCAAGAATCCTACTGACAAGTTTATTGTCAAGCGCCGCAATGTGAAGTAAGGGAGGCAAGTAGAATATGAGCAGATCTGTCAAAAAAGGCCCGTATGTTGCCCCTGAGCTGCTGAAGCGGGTCGAGGAAATGAACAAGAAGGGCGAGAAGAACGTGCTGAAGACCTGGAGCCGCAGCTCCACCATCTTCCCCGCATTCGTGGGTCACACCATCGCCGTTCACGATGGCCGCCGTCATGTGCCCGTCTATGTCCAGGAGGATATGGTGGGTCACAAGTTGGGTGAGTTCGCTCCCACCCGGACCTTCCGTGGTCACGCCAAGTCTAAGTAAGGAGGATGCACAGTACAATGGAAGCTAAAGCTTATTTGAGATACGTCCGCATCTCTCCCCGTAAGATCCAGATCGTGTGCGATCTGATCCGTGGAAAAGATGCTCAGACTGCCATGGCGATCCTGATGCAGACCCCCAAGGCTGCCTCCGAGCCCCTGATGAAGCTCCTGAAGAGCGCTTGCGCCAATGCGGAGAACAACTTCAGCATGGACCCCGAGAAGCTGGTGGTCACCCAGGTGTTCGCTACCCCCGGCCCCATTCTGAAGAGAATGATGCCCCGTGCTCAGGGCCGTGCCTATCGCATCAACAAGAGAACCTCTCACGTGACGCTGGCCGTCGCTGAGAAAGAGTAAGGGAGGGAGACAGTTTTATGGGACAGAAAGTTAATCCCCACGGCTTCAGAGTGGGCGTCATCAAAGACTGGGATTCCCGTTGGTATGCCAGCAATGAGAAGGTCGGCGATCTTCTGGTCGAGGATCACAAGATCCGTGTGTACCTGAAGAAGCTGCTGTTCGCTGCCGGTGTCTCCAAGATCGAGATCGAGCGCAGCAACGAGGTCGTCACCGTTTATCTGCACGTGGCCCGCCCCGGCGTGGTCATCGGCAAGGGCGGCGTGCAGATCGAGGAGTACCGCAAGAGCGTGGAGAAGCTTATCGGCAAGACCGTGAAGCTGAACATCGTCGAGGTTCGCAACCCCGATATGGACGCTCAGCTGGTGGCCGAGAACATCGCCGCTCAGCTGGAGAAGCGTATCTCCCACCGCCGTGCCATGAAGAATGCCATGGGCCGTGCCATGCGTGCCGGCGCCAAGGGCATCAAGGTCAACTGCTCCGGTCGTCTGGGCGGTCGTGAGATCGCCGGCTCCGAGCACTATCACGAGGGTACCATCCCCCTGCAGACTCTGCGTGCCGACATCGACTACGGCTTCGCTGAGGCCGCCACCACCTTCGGCCGCATCGGCGTGAAGGTGTGGATCTACAAGGGCGAGATCCTGTCTCAGGCTCTGCGGACCACCCCCCGCACCCTGGATACCAGCAAGCCTTATCAGGAGCGCCGTGAGCGCCGTGGCCGCCGTGATGGCGATCGCCGTGGCGGCTTCCGCCGTGATGGTCAGGGCTTCAACCGTGACCGCCAGAACGGCGGCTATAACCGTGGTCCCCGCCCTGAGGGCGGCTTCCGCAAGCCCGCAGAAAAGAAAGAAGGAGGCGCTCAGTAATGCTTCTGCCCAAGAGAGTTAAGTACCGCAGAGTACACCGTGGCCGCCTCACCGGCAAGGCCATGAGAGGCAACAAGGTCACCTACGGTGAGTTTGGCCTCGTTGCGCTGGAACCCGCATGGATCACCAGCAATCAGATCGAAGCAGCCCGTATCGCCATGACCCGTTACACCAAGCGTGGCGGTCAGGTCTGGATCAAGATCTTCCCCGATAAGCCGGCCGAGACCCGCATGGGTTCCGGTAAGGGCTCTCCCGAGTATTGGGTCGCCGTTGTTAAGCCCGGCCGTGTCATGTTCGAGATCGCCGGTGTCTCCGAAGAGGTCGCACGTGAGGCTCTGCGTCTGGCCAGCCACAAGCTGCCCATCAAGACCAAGATCGTCAAGCGTGAGGATCTGGAAGCTCAGGAAGTAGGTGAATGAGATGAAGGCAACTGAAGTACGTGCAATGAGCGTGGAGCAGCTGAATGAGAAGCTGACTTCCCTGAAGAAGGATCTGTTCTTCCTGCGTATGCAGCACGCCACCAATCAGCTGGACAATCCTCTCAAGATCGCTGAAACCAAGCGTGATATTGCCCGCATCAAGACCGTGATCCGTGAAAAGGAGGAGAACTGAAATGGAAGAGAAGAGAATTTCCTCCCGCAAGACCCGTGTGGGTAAGGTCGTGTCCGACAAGATGGATAAGACCGTGGTGGTCGCCATCGAGGACCGTGTCGCCCATCCTCTGTATAAGAAGATCGTCGGCCGCACCTATAAGCTGAAGGCCCACGATGAGGAGAACACCTGCGGCGTAGGCGATATCGTGAAGGTGATGGAGACCCGCCCCCTGTCCAAGGACAAGCGTTGGCGTGTGGTCGAGATCGTTGAAAAGGCGAAGTAAGGAGGTAACCGAGAATGATTCAGCAAGAGTCCTATCTGAAGGTTGCCGATAATACCGGCGCCAAGGAGATCAAGTGCATTCGTGTCCTGGGCGGCTCCAAGCGCAAGTACGGCAACATCGGTGATGTGATCGTTGCCTCTGTGCGTAAGTCTGCTCCCGGCGGTCAGGTGAAGAAGGGCGAGGTGGTCAAGGCCGTTATCGTCCGCAGCGCCAAGGGCGTCCGTCGTGCCGACGGCACCTATGTCCGCTTTGACGACAATGCCGCCGTCCTCATCAAGGACGACAAAAACCCAAGAGGCACCCGTATATTTGGACCAGTTGCAAGAGAATTAAGAGAAAAAGATTATATGAAAATATTATCTTTAGCTCCAGAAGTTCTTTAATTTGTAAATATCAGAAAATTTAAGAAGGGAGGCAATCTCTAATGAGAATAAAAAAAGGAGATACTGTTCAAATTTTATCTGGAAACGATAAAGGAAAAACAGGAGAAGTACTAGAAGTAATACCAAAAGCTGACAAAATCGTTGTTAAAGGTGCTAACATTAGAAAAAAACATGTTAAACCAAGAAAACAAGGAGAAGAAGGCGGAATAATATCAGTTGAAGTTGCTATACCAAGTTCAAAAGCAAATGTAGTATGTTCTAAATGTGGAAAAGCTACAAAAGTTGGATATAGCGAAGAAAAAGGTGTAAAAGTTCGTGTTTGTAAAAAATGCGGTGCAAAATTAAAATAATAGAGAAGGGAGGACTAATTCATAATGGAAAAATTAAGAGAACAATATGAAAAAGAAGTAGTTCCAGCATTAATGAAAAAATTTAATTATAAATCAATTATGCAAGTTCCAAAACTTGATAAAATAGTTATAAACATAGGTTTAGGAGACACAAAAGAAAATCCTAAATCATTAGAAAATGCAATGAATGATTTAAGTATTATCACAGGTCAAAAACCAGTAATAACAAAAGCTAGAAAATCAATTGCTGCATTCAAATTAAGAGAAGGTGCAAACATAGGATGTAAAGTAACATTAAGATCAGACAAAATGTATGATTTTGCTTACAAACTATTCAATGTAGCACTTCCTAGAGTTAGAGATTTTAGAGGAGTTTCAGGAAATTCATTTGATGGAAGAGGAAACTACTCAATGGGTATAAAAGAACAATTAATATTCCCAGAAATCGAATATGATAAAGTAGATAAATTAAGAGGTATGGATATTATATTCGTAACAACAGCTAATTCAGACGAAGAAGCAAAAGAATTATTAAAGCTTATGGGAATGCCTTTTAAGAATTAATTTTAAACGGCGTCTAACTTCGTTAGTCTACGCTTAAAAAATCCTCATTGTACAAAAAGTACAATTCCGGTTTTTTAGCTTGACTGCCTTGTTATACTTGTTTTAAATTAATTCTGCAAAATATAAATAAATAAGTCCAGGGAAGGAGTAAAATTAGATGGCTAAAAAATCAATGAAAATAAAACAAGCAAGACCACAAAAATACAGCACAAGAGAATATAATAGATGTAAATTATGTGGTAGACCACATGCATATATCAGAAAATATGGTATTTGCCGTGTTTGCTTTAGAGAATTAGCACATAAAGGTGAGATACCAGGAGTTAAGAAAGCTAGCTGGTAAAAATCAATTAAAAGCAGCAATCTGCACATTTTTAACATTTATTACAAATCTCGGCATACAAACGTA
>OIWN01001876.1_pt1 | contig 15368 bp, 18 predicted proteins | sample 1587591 | NCBI WGS metagenome assembly OIWN01 (sample SAMEA3888901, study PRJEB22519) | human gut metagenome | biome: human gut; feature: human-associated habitat; material: faeces | place: Denmark | collected 2010 | reverse complement strand
CTTTATTGTATGTTTCAATTGAAATATTCTTTCCTTTAATATACACAATCAAGTCATTTAGAATTTTCTTTGATGTTTCATTCAAATCCCACGAATGTGTACCAATGATGATCCAGTCGTTATTATTTAACCCTAAATCAATATAATGTTTATAATAATCAAAATTATGGTCGTTATCAATAAATATTCTTCTTAAATCATATTCACCATGTCCAAATAAATGGTTACTTGTATTATCATTTTTACCAATCATGGACGGGCACCATTTGCTTACCATCTGTTGTATTGGCTCACTGTTTGCTCCACCAGGCGAAACAACATGATCACAATCAATAAATCCTTGACTTTTTAGGTATGTTACACATTCAATAAGTTGTTGCTCTGCGATTGATAAGTTATAAGATGGATTGTTTATATTCCAGTTCGCGTTATTAATGTCTGGGTGTGACATGATGTGAAACCCTTGTTGTTGATAAGCTTTAAGTAATGAAAGGCTTGATTCATCGTTTTGGATATTCGCCCAAACACAACCAAAGCTACATTTAATATTATTGTTGTCACATATTTCTTTTACAATAGAAAAACTACCTTTTTTCGTGTCATCATCAACAATAGTTACTACAGGTGTTAAAAATTTTGTAAATAAAAAGTTCTTATCTACACCATCTGCTAGAATTTTATTTAATATACTTTCATATCTAAACTCGAAATCATTCTTGTTTGTTGTTTTACAAGCAACAAATAGCCATTTAGCGCCATAAGGAATAATATCATCATATGTATATATTTTATAGTTCTCGTTTTTTTCGCTTCTCCATTTTATTGGCTTGTTTTTTTCGTTGAACGGCTCATCGTAGAACCCATACGTGCCGTTAAATGCAGTATAAGTGGTAATATAAATACGAAAACCATTAAAAGCTGATACATCAATTTTTGCTGAGCTAAACGTATCAACTGTTGTATCAAGGTAACCGTTGCAATTAAACATTATTTTATCGACCCATGTAAAGCTTTTTTCAAAAATTTCAGATAAATCTTTCTTTAGTGCCTCACTTTGCCCTCTAACAGCATCACCGGCTGATGGATACGGTGCATCATTATTAAATCCGTTAGCTGGTACTCTAATATCAATTAATTCGGCATCGCCACTTGTACTGCCATTTGGCAAACTAGTAAACGTATTCATTCTATTTTCAAGAACTGTGATTTTGTTATTCTGTTCATTAACAAGAGGGTCAATGTAAGCTTTAATTAAATTAGTTAAACTGCCATCTTTAGCCATGCTGTCAAGCTTATTATTAATTTCTTCCTGTACGTCAAGCGTACTGAAATAGTTATTTACATAATTCTGCAATTCGGTGTAAGCAGTGTGTAGGCTAGTAACATCACCATGCAATGTTTCTACATCTTCCATTGCCTTATTAAGGTAGTCAACCACCTTGCAAAGCAATTCATAATAGCTTAAACTATCATCATAAACCAGCGGTAACACTTTTTGGCACCAGTATCTAAAAGGCTGTAACGTCTTATAATCACCCAACTGTGGTGTAAAATCAGCTGGCGCATTAGGTTTTATCGTTCTTTCATCACTCATACTTTTTTCTCCTTTACCATAGCCCAAAGAATAAATCATCAAATTCAGCAATAACCATTCTATCAATATTTAGGAATGTGTCACGGTACTCTTTAATCATATTACTATAGCTACCACTACCCTGTTTACCGCTAACTGTTTCTAAATATTCTTCCGTATTATTCAGCGTTCCGGTATTACTATTACTACCATTTTTTGTATTTGTTCTATCACTTGTATCACTATACTTAATGTTTCCAGTATCTTTATATTCACCACTACCACTATTAGTACTTTCACTTGTACTACTATCATTATTAGTAATCTTTCTAGCATTAGTCAAATACGTTTCAGTTTCAACCCCAGTTAAAGCTCCCTGTGGCGTATCACTGTACAAGTCTTTACTATTACTAGTACCACTATCACTAACATTACTAGTTCCACTATTTTTATTAGTACCACTTGCAGTATTATCCCTTGTCCCACTTCCAGTATTTTTATCTGTGCTTGTTTCAGTGGTAGTTCCGTTTTCTGTTTTATTTTCGTCAATAGTTCGATTATGCGTTCTCGTAACATTTACATCATACAATGGGTTAAATTCTAACAGTGCGCTTTTGTAAAGCTGGTTATAATATGGTAAAATTTCTTCTAACCTAGTATTTAACCACAACTTCCAAATGCCAACAGTTTCAGAGCAAATTTCTCTTAAATAATAATGTTTTAAAATTTTCTTGCAAATAACAGCCCTGTAATTTTCGTCGAAAATTTCAGCTTTTGTTGTAAAAATTTTATTCCAGCTATTATTTAAAATTTCGTCAACATCATCGCACCCTTTAGAATTTTCAAGTCCCGATTTACTTTCACAGATAAAACGAACCTCAGTTGTATATTTACTCATTCAACTCAACCTCGCTTTCTCCCTCTGTGGTATCAGCACCTTGCCCCTCATAGATACTCATAAAATCTTCTCTGTAATTGACTTCAATATTAGTTCCAAACATTGCATTGATTTTTTCAACAGCTTCTCTTCTGCTCTGCAATCTGGAATACCTACTTGAAATAGTTCCGCCCTGTGCCTGTGAACTTTCTATAGCTAACATACGCTCACGCTTTTGTGCACCAGTGTTGTTAATACCTAAATAGGTTAGCGCTTCATTCCAATACATTTGCTTTAAATTGTACAACTTATCACACACATACGGAGCACCTGTCTGTAAACATTTTAAAGAATTTAAGTCAAGGTTTTTATCACCAAAAATGAAAGGTGAATTACCATCAAACTCTTTATATAAATTCTTTAAGGTCAATCTCTGTTGCTCTGTACCCTGTATCAGCACTGGTGTTTTCTGTGCGTTAGCGTTTACATCTATAATTCTATCCAGGTTATACAATCTTCTTGCAAACATTTTCACCTCTAAAATTGAATTGGTGTGCAAATAGTTATTCCAGATAATTACACTGTTGCTTTCTTTCAACAATTTCTGGTAGTTATTATAACCAGAATAAGCACGCCTTAACACAGGATTTCCGTAAACGTCTAATCTTCCGCTAGGTAAACAGTCTAAACAAAGATTGCCTATTACGTCATCATCAAAATAAACCATAGACCCAGTCTCAAACAAATGTAATTCCAGATACCTTGCATCTACGGTTGGCGGTAAATTTTTCCATTCAAACATTGATACGCTCAACTCTGTTAATCTGTTCAAATACTGCATATATGTTAGATTATTTACAGTAGCACTTTCACCAAACAGTGTTTTTTCTCTTTTTCTGTTACTCATTTATTCACCCCCTGCGGACTGTTGTCTAAACTATAATTCCCTATTTCAGACCCATTTTTCCAAAAAGTAATTCCATTATCGTATATACTGCAAATTAATCTCATATCATCACTGGGAATGCTACCTGTTATTGTGCACCCTATAGTTTTAACATAATTCCAATGTGGACGACTATTTCTGTTTGGAATTTTCAGTCTTTTCACAGCATAACCATAAACAGTGAAATAATCATCAATCATTCTGGCATATTGGGCACTTATGGAACATCTACCGCCGTAAAAAGATTGTAGTCCACTAGCAACACTATTGTTACCAGTGTTAATACTACCCCTTACAACATCCGCTTGAATTGAAGCTTGATACCCCTCCGACAGTGCTTTCATAGCTGTGTTTGCAGTGTTTACAGTCGCACCTACAACTCCACCACCTAAATAACCGCTTACCATTTTAACCCCTGTTTCTGTCACTAATGGTAAAGCATTTTGCGCCAGCCATGCGCGAAACGCATCTGTACTCCACGAACACATAGGATAATTCGCCAGTGTTAAGGTTTCGTTTAAATTTAGTTCAGCCCCCTTGTAATTGCGCGGTCTTAGTACACATTGTATAGGCATTGTCATTGGTACTGTTATATTCCAGGCTGGCGTTAGGTTTTCAAAAAACTCATACCTTAAATTTAGTGAAGAAGCCCCAGCATTTGTAATACAATAAAAATTATATGGATATGTGTATAGTTTTTTATTTTTCGGTTTATATCCATCTATTTTCATTTCATCACTTACCGCACCACTTGAACTATTAAACGAATACGCATTTTTTGAAAAAGCAATTGTCATTCCCTCATCTGGTATAACAGTACCAGTGGCGATAGCTGGTGCAATATACATAGCTACAACTGCATCTGGTTTTTGTGCGTATTTCGTTAAAAGAGTGTTTATTGATTCCGGTTTATCTAGTGGGTACGCGTGTAATGTGCAACCCCCATATACGCCATCATACACAGTTCCGCTTGGTTGAGTGTCAGTATCAACCACAGCTACATAGACTGCAAGCTTGTTAAGTGCAACCGATAAGTCTTTGTAATCATTAAACACATATTCACCTAAATTCACGTTTTCTGGTTCAATGTGAATACCAATATTATCGGTTACTGTGTGCTCTCTTTCAACAAAGCACTGGTCTAAACTGTAATCAAAAAACCATGTCTGCATTACATCAATTTCAAATTCAATCTGTGAACATTCATTGTTTAAATACTCAACAGAAGTGATAAACGCGTAAAACCATTTATTACCATATGATGTGTTTTGAAACATCATATAATTACAGTCATACAAATTATCAGCTTTTATTCCAACCCTAGCATAACCACGCTTAACTCTCTGGTACGTGTAATTATTCAAGTTGTATTTCTGCAATCCCATGAAATAAGTAGCCTGTGCACCGGCGCTTTCAAAATATATGGTATGGTCAAATGTTTTATCTAAAGGAACGTCTTTTAAAATACGAATATTGGTATTAGGCTCGATATACATATATTAACCTCTTTCAAAAAACTCTAGGGCAAGTTATTAGCTCACCCTAGATTGACTATTTACGCTTTGTTCATTGTTACAGTATCTCCAACATTGTTAGCACTTGAAATGGTTGTAGTTCCCTTATAAGTCTGACCATTAATCTCAGCCACTAAAGTTATTTCGGTAGCTGCTTTTGAAGCTGGAATAATAACCGCGCCGTATTTCTGAATACCAATTCCATTTGTGGTGGTGCTTTCATCCTGTACAAAATGCACACTATTCGGCTCAAGGCTAGCTCCGTCTGCATCAGCACTTAACGCAAATACTGTAGCTTCTTCACTGTGGTCTTTGCTGATAATTTCAACTGTTAATGTAGTCGGTAAAGTGATTGTTGCTGTGCTCTGAACGAATACAACAGCGTTCGCAAATGGTGAGTAAGAAACAGTTTTCCATGTGTGGTAGAAATAGTTCCAATACAAACCACTAGCCACATACTTTTCAGTGAACTTGTTATTGTTGTCGTAAACTTGGAACCAATTTTCATCAAGCAATACCGCTTTTACGTCTTTCATTAGATTTAACTCATCTGTGGTAATTGGTTCGATACCGTCAGAATTTTCTCTGATAACGTCAAAACGTTCGTTGTCAAACTCAGACCAACTGTCAATAAGAAACAGTCTACCCATAAAATCTGCTTTTTCCATGTTGAAAGCTGAAGCAAGAACCGATACATCAAATTCTGCGTTGAATTCTGAATCCATGAAAATAACCTGTCTGTCTTTTGGTGTGTTTGTGCTAACACCAGACTCGTTATAGTTTGATGACATAAACTGTAAAAGGTTTGATGTCGCCCTAAATTTAACAGCGGCATCCGTTAAATCGTTCGCCTGTCCGGTAGAAATCGGAAACATTTTTCCGTGGCTGATAGCTTTAATTAACAGATACTTAAACAGCAAAAATTCGTCATATTCAGCACCAGTGTAAACGGAATCAACGATTTTTGCTATAATGTTCTGCACGCCCTCAATTGAAAGAAAAGCTTGTCGTAAATCTTCATCTTGTATGGTAACTGGGTACATAACTCGCCAGTTCATTGTATGGAATGCGCTTCTCACATCTGGTAGTGTTCGCTGAAATTCTCTTTTTGACGCTTTTTCAACATCAAAATCTACCGCTTTTGCAATTGAAACGAAAATATCTTCAACGCTTTCACCAAATTCAAGATATCCTTTTTTCAAAATTGAATATGGGTTGTTGAATGTTGCACTCTGCATTCGTACAATTGCAATACGATTAACAAGTGCATTAATGAACTGATTCGCAAAAGCTGGTGTACCATAAATTACTGCACCTACTTTTGGAATATCTGTTGTCTTTGTAACTTCTGGTACATTCTGCTGATAATCATAACTAGCATTCTGTCTGATTACGTTAAGAATGTCCATTGTTGTTGCGTTTAATGTGCTAACTGCAATTCTTCTAGGCATATTTAACCCTCCTTAAATAAATCTGAAAATGTTTTTTTCACTTCTGGCTCTGGTTCTGGGTCTAGTTTAGGGTCTGGCTCTGGTTCTTTACTGAAAAAACGATTCGTATAACGTTCTCGCCACAATTTATCATTTTCTTCATATTTTGTTTTCCAGTGCTCACCACCACTTGCTTTTGTTTCTAAGTCGGCGAGCGTGTCACTAACATCTTCAAGTAATGAAATTGTTTCGTCATCAGTGTTATCTCCTACTCTTGTTTTAATTGCTTCTAAAATTTCGTCTTTATTTTTTACGCTCATATTATAACCCCCCTATTCAACTTTTGTCCACTTGTTTTTATCAAAAATTTCGGATAATCTTAAAGAAAGCGGGTGGTCTGGTGAAATAAGAATATCTCCGTTTTCTGTTACCATAATTTCAAAACCTGTTTCGTGTTTATACTTTCCTTTTGTAAATAACATTTTATCAACTCCTTTTTCTTATAAATTGTTTCACGTGAAACATTAAAAATATCGAATCATCATATAAAGTGGTAATTTTGTTTTTCTTTTTGATGGTAACCCACCTCCACCTCCACCAGCACTGAAATAGCGGTATAACATCACAGCGTTGTTAAATATTTCTGCTTCTGTTAAATATCCGTCTTTTGTTACCCAGTTAGTAATATTGGTGTTGTTTGCATTACTTGAAATAAAATTATAACAAGCGTTTGCACGTTCTACTCGATAGTCCCATGACGAATCGTGTATTCCCTCCCAGCACATATTCCAATAGTGCGTTAGACTTTCAATATCTGTGCTAGTTGACTTTAAAAAATCTTCCAGTGTAGCGTAATCTTGATACCCTGTTTTTGGCATCCACACATTTTCGTGTACAATATATGCACATTGTCCGTTTCCGTCATCATCAGCATACCCATTTGTTTGTAACCAGTCATGCAACTGATAAAGTCTCCCATGGGTGTCACCGTCTGTGTTAGTCCATTGACCTAACCCATACCCAACATTTAATGCTGTCCATTCGTGTGGTTCTTTTTCCCAAACTCCCGGGTTAATATTTGACTCTTGCCAAAAATTACCACACATAGCTGATACAACATAAATGCTTGCTCCATATCCTGTTACACCACCCTCACCGTATCTGAAAAGTCTTTGAAATGATGAAGTGTAAGGACTGATATTCACTTGATCTGCCAGCGGTCTTTTGTCTGTGTGCGCTCCCATGAAAATTCCAGAACCTTGCCCACCTTGATAGCACATTTCTGTATGCGTTGGATTTAACCCTATATCGCCAGCTAAATACTCACCTGTTGCAGATACTTCTGTAAAACCTAGCGACAATAGCACTTCTGCTTCATCATAGGTTGTAAATGAGTTATGAGCTGGAGCGTAATTAGGAGTTTCAAAACCACCAGCTAGTAACGCATAGTTTATAAATGAACTGCAATCATAATATGTGATACCACCGACTGTTTGTTGATTTCGATATGCGTTACTATATCCTACGTTTGGTGCGTTGCATGTTTCAATAGCCCACGAATAAGATTTATTAATGTCTGGCATGTTATCCCTCTACAATATAACAATTGTACCCTTTATCAGACAATTCTTTTTTTAGCTTTTCTGCATTTTTTCGGTTATGAAATGCGCCAACTTGCACTTTATAAATTTTCTTAATGGGCGTTAATTCTGCAAAAGAAACTTTACCGTCTGCATCACACACCCCTTTTGCAATTGCTCTACCTAGCTCTTTTTCGTGTTCATCAATCCATTTTTCAGTGTCTTCATTATCGTGAAATTCACATTCAAGATAAACTGTTACACAATTTGTAGCATTAATTTCATATAGATTGGTTGTAGTCTGAATTCCTTTATCTTTTGTGGGTGTAAGTTTTGCAACTTCTTTGTAAATGTTTATAACATGTCTGTTGTTTATTCTGGTAGGATAACACAACACCAGTGTACCATGACCGCCACCAGCATTCGTGTGAATAGGAATATGTAAATCCGCCCCCCATTCGTTACTTTCTTTTACTCGGTTTTTATAGGTATTTTCTTTAACTGATGAACCTATCTTAACTTCATACCCATTCAATTCTAAATAGGCTCTAGCATAATCTGCAATCTTGATACAATGAAAAGCTTCTGAATGTTCACCGCCAGCAACAATATTGCTCCACTGGTCAGAGGGTGAAAGATACACTTTCATAAAAAATCACTCCTTGTTAATGTCTGAAATATGAAATAGTTCCATCAATTTTTCTGGTAAAATATCTGTGTTAATTTTACTGATATTTTCCAGAATTGAAACTAATTCTGTTGTGCACACGTAAAGAATTATAATAGGTAAGATTGCAACGTCAATGTGAAACCCAACATATTTTCCTTGTGTGTCAATCAACCATGCAACAAGGTAACAAAGAATAAACCCAACCTTTTTAAATAATCCGTCACGTAGTTTTGCTGATTTAATGTCTTTTGATTTTACTGCGGAAATAATACCAGTTACTAAATCAAGAGCATTAAAAATCAGTGCAATAATAACAGGGTAAAACGCCATACTTTTTTCACTTCCTTTCTTATTTAATTTAATTTTATTATAAACTAATTGTTGCAAAATGTCAATAGATGTGCTATAATTTAATAAGGAAAGGAGCAATAAATTTATGAGTAAATACTATGATGGTACTAAACTCTTATCAATGCTGGATATAAATGGAAATAAACCAGAAATATACATGTGTACCACTAATCGTACAGGTGGAAAAACAACATATTTTGGCAGACTGTGCATTAACAGATTTCTTGATAAAGGCGAAAAGTTTGGTCTTTTATATAGGTACAATTATGAACTAGATGATATTGTAGAAAAGTTCTATAAAGATTTAGGTAGTTTATTCTTTCCAAATTATACAATGACTTCTAAACGTAGAGCAAGTGGAACGTTTCAAGAGTTATTTTTAAATGACAAAAGATGTGGTTATGGGTTAAGTTTAAATAATGCAGACCAAATTAAAAAATATAGCCACTTATTTTCAGATATTCAGCGTATGATTTTTGATGAATTTCAGAGCGAAACAAATCACTATTGCGATAATGAAACTAAGAAATTTATTAGTATTCACACCTCAATAGCCAGAGGACAAGGCGAACAGGTTCGATATGTACCAGTTTATATGTTAAGTAACACAGTTAGTATTATAAATCCTTACTATGTGGAAATGGGTATTTCTGGTAGACTCAAAGACGATACAAAGTTTTTAAGAGGTGACGGTTTTGTACTAGAACAGGGATATATTGAAAGTGCAAGTATAGAACAGAAAAATAGCGGATTTAACAGAGCTTTTTCTAAAAATAGCTATACTGCATATAGTAGTGAATGTGTGTATCTGAATGATAACAAGGCTTTTGTTGAAAAACCAGCTGGAAAGTCAAAATATCTTTGTACTTTACGATATAAAGGTAGTGACTTTGCATTACGTGAATATACTGAAAGTGGATTGATTTACTGTGATGACAAAGCGGACAGTTCTTTTTTAACTAAAATTTCTGTTACAACTGATGACCATAATATTAACTATATTATGTTAAAACGTAATGATTTCTTTTTATCTAATTTGCGATATTTCTTTGAGCATGGTTGTTTTCGGTTTAAAGATATGCGTTGCAAGGAAGCTGTGTTATCAGCTTTAAGTTATTAGGTATCTGCTTTTGTTTCCGTTAATGAATAAACAGGATAGCACAGTTGAAAAAATACTGCCTGTTTACTTTTCGGTTTCGCTGACCGCTTTAAATGGTACAAAAGTTACAGATATAAAAATAGCGTGAGTAAAGAAGATTTTTCTTCTCCTCACGCTATTTTATTTTACAGTTCTTTTTCACATTCTAATAAATACTGTTTAACTTTTTCTGGCGTTGTATCATACTTTACACATAATTCATATAAAATACAATGCTGACAGTCTGTGTTATCACATTCTTCTACTAGAAAACCTAATAACTCATCATATACCATATTTTTACCTCATTTCATAAGTAGTATTAACAAGTAAGACTCCACCACGTATGCGAATTGGTCTAAGCTTATCTGGTACTTTCAACCCAACTTTAAAGTCGCTATAATCTCTAACAATCGGGTTGTTGTCTTTATCAAATAAAAACTCTTTTTCTTCATCACTCCAATTTTCATTTACATCAGCTGTACCTTGCATAGATATTTCAAACAAATCTTTGCATTTTTTCGGCATACCAGCGCATTTAATATTGTTGTATTGTTTACTTTCATCTAATGGAATAAGATTTTCGTGTGTAACGTGTTCAATATAAGTTTTCTGCCTTGTAAATATAGCTTTATCCCAACAACTTTCTAATTTCCAGCAACAAAATTCTTTGTCGTCTACTTCAATTCCTTTTATTTCTTGCGGTAATAAATCACAATGTATGCTGTCTGTATCTGCATATATAAACCCCCTTTTTTCTGCTCCATAATAATTTTTCTGTGCAGCTCGTATTGTAAAATTTCTTGAATATGATGTAATAGCAGAGCCTATAGCAATATAACCTGGCTTCTTTTCGTTTTCTACTACTTGCATAAACCCTATAGATTTATCGTCTTTCACGTATGCAATCTTAAAAGAAGAATCGGTGCTACTTGCCATTTTACCATATAGGTTATTTAAAAATAGCTTTGCTAACTCTCTTAACGCACCTTTACTTTCCTTTTTTATCTTAGCGTATTTGTTGATGTATTCGTCAAAAATACCTACCATAGAATAGAAATAACACCCATCAAGGATTTCAAAATCAACTAGCTCATAGTGTTCTTTTATTAATTGATAATCTGTCATAGTTAAAGTTAATTCTACTTTAGCCTGTTGTATATTTCCGTCTTTATCTATATAATAAGGAAAATAATCGTCGTTTTCGTGGTTGTACACATCACTGGTTTCTAATGATTCTGTTCCTTTATATTTTAAATCCCCTTTTATTTGTATAAATGGCAAATAGTTGCTTTTTATGTAAAACCTTGTTTTTATTCTTACAAAGTAATACATATTTTCTTTTAAAGCTTGATCTGGAATAAAATTTCCAGTCCAAAATTTTGGTAAACCTATAGGGTATTTATTTCCACTTTTACTACTCATCATAGATGGATAAAGTGAATTTACATCAGCCGTTGTCCCATTCGTTTTTATTTTGTTTTCTTTTCCTTTTACTAAATAGCACCAGCCCCCCCTATATGATTTCCGTAACCAATCACCAGCATTATCATATTTGTGTTCTTGTTTATCAATTTTAAAATCATATAGATTAGGAAACATTTCGGCGTAATCTAATTGAATTTCTAAAGATGACCTACATATTTTTTTATATTCTTCCAAACAACATGAGCCTATGGTTAATTTATTATGTCCTTGTTTAAACATAATTTCTAGTGCTTCTTTCACAACAAGAACATCATTCGCTATATACTCTTGTTCTTCTTTTGTTATCTCGCACCCAGCATAACGAAAACCAGTATATTCCATATCTAATTTTTTATGCTTTGTACCAAAACTTTCACCTATTCTTTTAACAGAAAAAGGTAAAAGTTTAAGAGAATCACGTATTTCTATAAAATGATTTTTTACCTTTACTATGATAGAATACCACATCCCTCTATCAGATATGGAGTATTTAAAGGTGTTGTTAAACATTTTAAATTGCTGTTTCCATTTTACGTCAGTTTCTTTATCTCCAATTTTATCATATGCCTGTGTAAATTTTTTATCAACTAATAAATATGATAACCAAAAAGCACCATCAAATTTTAGGTTGTGATAATATACAACAACGTTGCAATTTAATGACACTAAATAATCAAAAGTTTCAGCTATACTATGCAGAATTGTTACTTTATCACTAAATAACTCTACAAGCGCACTAGCCCACACTTCTGTGTTTACTTGCCCTTTGTACACAGTTGTTTCAAAATCACCCATAAAATAACGATATTCACGTTGTTTCATTCTGGTTGTTCAAAATCCTCATTATATTCTGATTCTAAATCTAAATCTTGTAACTGTGAGGGCGTTAAAGTATTACCTGTTAATGTTTCAATAAATAATCTAGTTGCTGACTGTATTGATTCTGCTTTACTGTCCCATAATACTATAGTTATTAGTTCTGATAGTTTATCCGAATTTGCTTGTAATCTATTTCCAATTTCTTCTTCACCCGATAACGCTATTTGCTGGTTAATTAAAGTTAATAATACGCTTTGTGACCGTATAGTTTCTTGTAGTGCTATAGGTCTACGTCTTTTTCTTCCTACCCAACTTGTATCAATTTGTAACCTACTTACAAAATCATCTATTATATTTTTAAAGACCTCTTTTCCCTCTGATGGTAGTTGCTCGCGGTGTTTTTCTGCGTCTTTAAAAGACCAACTACGGCGTTGTTTCTGTCTTTCTTTTCTAGTTTTAACAGCTTTTCTAGCTCTTTGTTTTCTTTCTTCTTTTCGTCTTTTCTGTGCTTCTTCAATTTCACCTGTCGATTCTTCTACATATAACGATTTTTTATATAACTTTTCTGGCGTTAATTTCTCTAATTTTCTTACACTTGCTTTTGTTACTTTTTTAGGTTTTTGTGGTATTATACCTTCTTCAAATACAAACCCACGCTTTTCTGCTCTACGAATAAATTGCTTGATTCTTTTTAATTGTTTTGAGTATAACTTTTCTGCTTCTGTTTGTTTCCGTTTCTTTGCCATAATTTCACCCCTTTAATAAAATAAGGGGGGTTGCCCCCCCCTGTTTAATCAACTTTATCAGATTGATTCAACATCAAGAACACAATTGATAAAATCTCGTCCTGCTTTTGTTTTACCACTGATTTTGATTACTGTAAATGGTGTGGTTTCCATTACCTCATTAATATCAGCAATTGACCGCTTAAAGGTCACAGACTGGCAACTGTAAACCTTTTTCTCTGGTGTGATAATAGAAAGAACTTCAACAATTTCACCTGTTTTCTCTTTCACGTCATCAAAAGTAAGAAAACCGTCAACTACGATTTTTTCGCCGTCTGCTAACTCTTTCATAGAGGTAATGTCCGGTGAAGTTGTCATAAGATACTTTTCAACTGGTGTAAACTCTCTTGATGTTGTTTTAATTGTAATCATAATTTTCTATTCTCCTTTTAATTATTCGTTTTCTGTTTCTGGTTCTGTTGCTTCTTCTGTTTTTCCTGTTCTATCTAACAGTGGGTGAGCAAATTCTACAAACTCCTGTTCTGTCATACCGTAAAGAGTTTCTTCTGTTTCTGTATCTACTACGTGTACGACTTTCAAAGTATCTGTTTCTAAAAGGGGCTTTACTTTCTTCAAGATGGTTTCCTCATCTTTGTAGGTACGTGGGATTGTAACAACCCTGTTACATGGTTCTGCGTGTTCAATGTCCAAACAAAGGACATTGACTTTTGTTGTTGTGATGGTACGTGTTACCATTGGTAATCTTGCCATAGCTTTTTTCTCCTTTTCTTTAATTTTTGTATTTTTATGCGATACCCTCTTATGAGGGAATAAAGTAAATGGAATTGCACCATTTTTAATGCTTCACGTGAAACATTTAATGAATACTATCATACTTTAATTTTTTGGGGTTTAGGCGGACGGATTGGTTACCGTCACACCTGTGGCAAACGGAACTTGTTGTCCCTCATTACTTTTTTATATTACCATATTTTACAGTAAATGTCAATACTTTATTGAATTATTTAAAATAAAAATGCTCGGATAAGATGTAATCTCGATAGCCTTTTATAATATCTTTTGCGACCTGGTCAGCTGTTAAGCCGTGGGAAATGTGTTTTGATATTTCAGATATTGTGAAATGGTATGTGTAAATACCTAAGGGTTGAATATCGGCAACCAAAACATCATCCTGTACCCAACAATTTGAATAGCCTTTAATTTTTTTGTGTAATATTTTTCTAACCTTATTTGCAAAAATAGCAGTCATTTCTTTTTTCTCCTTTTCTAGTGTATTGGTTAAATTTTTAACAATGTTTGAATTTTCTATATCAGTTTTCTTTCTTTTATTTCTTCTACTTCACCTTTTGCTGTTGCGAGTAAACCTATAATCTGTATTGCGTTATCTGTACCTAGTTCTTTCATTAATTTATCAATTTCTTGTTTTTCAAGTGTTATATCATATTTTCCTTTAAATAACCAAACGGAAAAATCATCATCGTGGATTAATACTTTAACTCCCATATTGTTTAATGCTTCTATAAACTTAGTTAAATTAAACATATTATATCTCCTTTTTCTTTTATATTGTTAAATTACTACCATACCGTTCTGACGTTCTGTTAATTTTAATTCATACATCATAGCAAGCACCTGTTTTCCGTCATGGTTGTTTAAACCTAATACTTCAATGGCTCTATCTTCTGAAACTACACATAACCCTGTTTTAGTTGTTGAACCATTGAAATACTCACATAAAACTTTATACCCATTTCTAGCATTTTCTTCAAGACGTGCGACAGTTTTTTCGTAATAATTGTATGCTAAATAAGTGTCCGCATACTTTTCAGTTGCTTCTTTTGAAATAATTGTGTAAATGTTCATACCTTTTTTCTCCTTTATTTAATCTGTTTCTTTCCTTTTGACAATTATAATATAACACATTTACAACTATATGTCAATACATATTTACATAAATAATACACATATTTATACTAAATAAAGTGCGTTATTTTTTCTACTTGACATGTGAAATAATACGTGATACAATGGGGAAATAAGGTACCATGAATTGTGTTTCTTATTTTCTCTGCTTTTGCTTCTAGTGCAAAACATTCTTCTCTATGTAATTGCTTCCTTGCGTCCGAAAAAGTAATTGCTAACACATTAAATACGTCTTTTGTTGCCGTTATGCCTCCTAAACCATCCAGTGTAATAGTAATTCTTTCTTCATCCATAGTTATTCTCCTTTTATTCTTTAATACTTGTTCTACTTTTT
>OIWN01001864.1_pt1 | contig 15409 bp, 17 predicted proteins | sample 1587591 | NCBI WGS metagenome assembly OIWN01 (sample SAMEA3888901, study PRJEB22519) | human gut metagenome | biome: human gut; feature: human-associated habitat; material: faeces | place: Denmark | collected 2010 | reverse complement strand
GATTGCCTATGGTAAGGTAACTGTACCCTGCCATATGCAGTGAGAACCTTAAAATACTGTTTACTGTTTTAATATAGAATATACCTGCGACCAGCCGGTATAAAAACGTAAATAATACCAGCTGGCGCAGGTTCTGTTTGATCACTTCATCTGTAAGTTTCAAAAATAATTTCATATCTGTTCCCGATCCGGGTCTGTCTCCTGATGTTCTTTTGCATAGGCGGTGATCGCCTCATTCAAAGAAAACATCTTTTTATCCAGCATATCTACCACATCTGCACAGTCTTTTAACTCGTGCAGCAGTCCTTCCGGTGCATTGCCTTCAAACTTATAGGCTATCTTGTGCTCTAAGCTGGCCCAGAAATCCATAGCTACAGAGCGGATCTGGATCTCCACCTTTGTTTCTACCGGCCCATCTGTAAGATAGACCGGTACGGTTACTACCATATGGTAGCTTTTGTATCCGTTGGGCTTTGGATTCTTAATATAATCCTTCACCGCGATCACCCGGATATCATCCTGGCGGACCAGCATGTCCGCCACCGCGTAGATATCATCCAGGAAGGAACAGATAATGCGGATTCCCGCCACATCGTCCAGATTTGCAATCATGGACTCCAGGGATACCTCCAGCCCTCTTCTGCGGAGCTTCTCCACAATGCTGCGGGGCTTTTTCACCCTGGACTTGATCATCTCTATGGGATTTCTGGAATTTCTCACAGAAAGCTCATCATTCAGCACTTCAATCTTGGTCTTTACCTCACGGATGGCGCAGGTATACATCATCATCGCTTCCTGAAACTGCTGAGCCATGTTCAGGAATTCTTCCGGAACCTGAGCCAGGTCCGGAACACTGACGATAGACTGCTCCAGCTCACTGTTGGGGTTCAACCTGTCGTTCATTCGCTCACACCCTTTAAATTGCTTCTACGGCCTCCGCCGCCTGATCCAGGTACGGCATCTCCAGATATTCCACTCGGCCCTCGTCCACAGCCTTTGCGATCTCCGGGTTGATGGGAAGCTTGGCAAGCACGGGAATGCCGTACTCCTTCGCCACCTCGTCAATATGGCTCTCTCCGAACACGCTGATCTTCTTTCCGCAGTCCGGACACTCCACATAGCTCATGTTCTCCACCACACCGATGATGGGGATATTCATCTTCTTCGCTATGTTCACCGCCTTCGCCACGATCATGGAAACCAGCTCCTGGGGGGAGGTTACGATCACAATGCCGTTCACCGGCAGGGACTGGAACACCGTCAGGGGCACATCCCCCGTTCCGGGAGGCATATCCACGAACATATAGTCCACGTCGCCCCACACCACATCGGTCCAGAACTGGGTAACCACGCCGGCGATGACCGGGCCGCGCCAGATCACGGGGTCGGTCTCATTCTCGGTGAGGAGGTTCAGGGACATGAGCTTGATCCCGCCGGGGGTGACCGCGGGCTGGATCCCGTCCTCGGTGGCCATGGCCCGCTCATGGATGCCAAAGGCGGTGGGAATGGAGGGGCCGGTGATGTCGGCGTCCAGCACCGCCACCTTGCGGCCCCGCTTGGCCATGGCGGCCGCCAGGGAGGCGGTGACGGTGCTCTTGCCCACGCCGCCCTTGCCGCTGACCACGGCGATGACCTTTTTGACCTTGGATTTTGCGTTGGCCGGGGCCTTCAGGTCCCGGGAGGAGCAGTCCGCTCCGCAGGAGGAACAGTCGTGCGTACATTCAGACATTGGAAACGTCTCCTTTCTGCCCACATACGAAAAAGGAGGGCATCAAAAATTTTTTCAAAACCGCAGGCGCGGCTGAAAGCAAAAGAAAGCGCATCAGGGGACCAGGGTGTTCTCCGCCGGGAGCTGCCCCTGTCCGTCCTGGGCCGTGAAATAATACTGAAGGATCTCCGCGGCGATGGACGCCAGGGAGGAGCCGCTGCCTCCCTTCTCCACGGCGATGGAAATGGCGATCTGGGGGTCGTCGTAGGGGGCGTAGCAGACGAACACGGCGTTGGAATTGCTCTGGCCGTTGACCTGGGCGGAGCCCGTCTTGGCCGCCACCTGGACGGGGACATCCTGGAACACACGGGCCAGGGAGCCCTCCCCGGTGGTCATGCTGTGCATCCCCCGGGTGACCGCCGCCAGGTTCTCCGGCTTCATCTCCACCGTCCCCGCCACCTCCGGCTCCGCCGCGTAGGAGACTTGGGAGAAATCTCCCAACTTCACCATTTTCAGCAGGTGGATGGTATAGCGCGTCCCCCCGTTGGCCAGGGTGGAGATGTAGTTGGCCAGCTGGATGGGGGTGACCTGGGTGCTCTCCTGACCGATGGCCACGGACAACACGTTGCCCTCATACCATTTGCCCCCAAGGGACTCGGTAAACTCCGGGCTGGCCACCACACCAGCGGCCTCGGACAGCTCCACCCCTGTCTTTTGACCCAGGCCGAACTTGGCGGCGTACTCGTCCAGCTTCTCGATGCCCACCCGCCGGCCTACATCATAGAAGAAGTAGTTGCAGGATACCTCGATGGCGTCGGATACGTTGACCGGTCCGTGGGTGCGTCCATACTGGCGGTAGATCCAGCACTTCGGCTGGGGCGTCGGCCAATAGGTGTACTGCCCCTCATCCCGGATGATGGTGGAGGGGGTGATGATTTCCTCCTCCAGCCCGGCGATGGCGCTGATCATCTTGAAGGTGGAACCGGGGGGATACAGGCCGCTGAAGGCCCGGTTATTCAGGGGCTTCAGCGGGTCGTCCAGCAGGCTGTTGTAGTCCTTCCGAAAGTCGGGGAGGGAGTAGGTTGGGTAGGAGGCGGAGGCCAGGATCTCCCCGGTCCGCACATCCTCCACCACGCAGGCCGCCCCCTCCACCGTGTCGCTCAGCCCGGGGACCCGGGCGGCCAGGGTGTCCTCCACCTTCTGCTGGAGGCCCAGGTCGATGGTGAGGAACACGTTGCTCCCCGGCTGGGGGGCCAGGCTCTCCCCTGTCTCCTCGTCCGTCAGCCACTGGGCGGAGACGATCTTGCCATTTTCATTGCGCTCCAGAGCCTGCTGCCCCGGAGTCCCGTGGAGGTACTCCTCAAAGGCGGCCTCCGCGCCGGAGACGCCCACGGTATCGTTCATGTTGTAGCCGCCCTTCTCCTGATAGGACGGCCAGGTATCCTTGGTGATGGCGCCGGTGTAGCCCAGCAGGTGGGCGGCATACTCCGTCTCATACTTGCGCACCGAGGCGGTCTCGATCTCCACCCCCCGGAGGTTCAGCTCCTTCACCCGGGTGATGAAGTCCACATCCACATCCTCTGCAAAGTAGTAGGGGGGCCAGTCCGCGATCCGGCTGCGGTAGTAGAGCTCATACAGCACCCCGGCCACCGCCCGGGCGTCCCCCTGGGTCATGTCCCCCAGATTCAGGGTTGGCACGGTCTCCCCCGCCGCCCTGGCCGCCTTCTCATCCACTGCTCCCTGGCCCTTGATGTCCAGGTCCCTGCACATCTCGCCCAGCAGCTCCTCGGCGGTGGGCAGGCGGTAGGGCTGGGGCTCCTCCCGGGGCTCCTCCGGCTTCCGGAGGCCCACCAGGGTCAGCAGGCGGTCCCACAGGCCGGGCTCCTCCGGCTCGGCGGCGTCCTGCTCCGGGACCTCCCCCTCCGCCAGTTCCTCCGGGTCCTCGATCCACCCCATGTAGACCGCCAGACGGCCCAGACGGGTCATCTGATACTCCGGCTCCCCCGCTTCATTGGTGGAGGCGGTGTAAAAGGGGTGCTCCTCCGTATAGGTGAAGGGCGCAGAAGCGGAGACGGGCAGGGTGTCCGCCCAGGCCACCCCCTCCTCCCGGGCCACCTGGATCAGGGAGAGCAGATTGGCGCAGCGCTCCTCCGGCTCCCCCATCCGGCTCATGTCCAGGGTCACCTGATAGGAGATCTCATTGGAGACCAGTACCTTGCCGTTCCGGTCCAGGATCAGCCCCCGGCTGGCGGGGACGTCCTCGACCTCGGCCACTCGGGCCACCGCCTGGGCGGCATACTCCGGCCCGTTGGTGTACTGGATGCTGTACAGGTTGGAGCACAAAAAGGTGAGCAGCAGGGCCAGTACCAGCACCACGCCCCAGATCCTGCTGTGAAACTGCTTGGGATTCAAGGGTCTTATCATCTCCTTTCCCGCGGGTCCCGCCCGCCTCAGGCCAGCTTGGCGCCCCCTACCCGCCGGTAGATCCGGCGGAAGATCCAGTAGACCACGGGGGTCCAGCACAGGGAGAGGGCGATCTCCGGCACAGCGATCCGGAGCAGCACATCCAGGGTCTCAGCCTGAAGAAACAGGATCCGCAGGATCCGCAGGCCGTCCAGCACCCCCAGCACTCCCGCCGAGCACAGCAGGCAGCTGAGAAAGGACTGGCTCAGGGCGTACTGGGACACCGCGCCGGTGATCATTCCCGCCAGCGCCATGCCAAACACCAGCCCGCCGAAGCCGCCGGGGTAGGCCAGTTCCCACAGAAGGCCCACCGCCAGGCCGAAGCCGGCCCCGGCATAGGCCCCCTCCAGCACCGCCACCGACACCACCGCCAGGGGAAGCAGCATGGGGATGGTGCCCAGCACCGGCAGGCGGTTGAGGATCTGGGCGTCCAGCACCCAGACCAGAAACAGCCCCAGGGCGTAGAAAAACCATTTGTGAATTTGGTCCCGGGTGGTCACGGTATCACTCCGTTCAATTAGGAATTAGGAATGAGGAGTTAGGAATTGTTGAGAGACGGCAGCGCGGCCGCAGTCGGAGCGTCTCTATTCCACGATGTCGAAGTCCTTGACCACAAAGACCTCCACCAGGGTGTCCAGTTCCACCTCAGGGGCCACCACGGCATAGCGGTTCATCCCGGAGGCGTCGCTGAACACCCCCTCCACCTGGCCCACCACCAGGCCGGAGGGGTACACGTCCCCCTTGCCGGAGGTGAGCACCTCATCCCCCGCCACCAGCTGTGCGCCGTCGGGGAGGTAGCTCAGCTTCAGCCGCCCCTCCTTCATCAGGGCAAAATCCCCCTCCAGCACCCCGGCGCTGTTGGTCCGGGTGATGATGCCGCCCATCTCCATGCTGGTGTCGATGACCGTACTTACGGTGGCGGTGTGGCTGCCCACCTTGGACACCACGCCCACCAGCACGCCGGTGGAGGTGATGACGCAGTTCCCCGGCTGGAGCCCCGCCTCCTCCCCCTTGCTCAGGGTGAGGGTGGAACGCCAGTTGTCAGCGGAGCGCGCCGTGACCTTGGCAGACTCAAAGGTGAGGTCCCGCCGCTTGGACCGCAGGCCCAGCAGCTCCCGAAGTCGGGCGTTCTCCTGGATGGCCTCCTGCCCCTCCCGGAGCTCGCCCTCCAGCTCAGCCACCTTCTTCTCCAGGTCCTGGAGCTCCTGCTCCATCTCTCCATAATGGAACACATAGCGGGACACGCCGCCGGCCCAGTCGGCAACGGCGCTCACGCCGTTCCGGACCGGCGCGGTGACGGCGCTTACCAGGTCGGAGAGTGGGTCTGCGTTGCCCCCCATCAGGGCGGAGGAGATGCCGATGAGCACACTGAGCAGAAAGGCGATGACCAGCAGCCAGAACCCGTTTCTGCGAAAAAAGTCCTTCACAGCGCCCGCTCCTTCTCCGCAGCCAGCGCCAGAGGTTCTATCCCAAAACGGGCCAGCATCCGGCCCAGCCGGCATACCGGCAGGCCCACTACGTTGAAATAGTCGCCCCGGATGCCCTCCACCAGCAGGCAGCCGTACCCCTGGATGCCGTAGCTCCCGGCCTTGTCCATGGGCTCCCCGGTGGAGACATAGGTCCGGATCTCCTCCGGTGTGAGCGGGCGGAACCGGACGGCGGTGGCCTCATGCTCTGTCGCCTCCTCCCCGCCCCGGCGGATGGTGACCCCGGTATAGACCGTGTGCTCCCGCCCGGACAGGGCGGTCAGCATCCGGACCGCGTCCTCCGGGTCCGCAGGCTTGCCCAGCACCCGGCCGTCCACCGCCACCACCGTATCTGCGGCGATCACCAGAGCCTCCGGCGCAGCGCCGGCGGCCACCTCCGCCGCTTTCTGGCGGGAGAGCTCCTCCACCAGCCGCTCCGGCGGGAGGGCGGGGTCCAGGACCTCCTCCCCCCGGGCCGGGATGATCTCAAAATTTAAAATGCCCATCCGCTCCAGCAGCTCCCGCCGCCGGGGGGACTGGGACGCCAGTATGATCCTCACAGGTCCCATCAGCCCTCCACCTCCGCCTTCTCCGGTCCGCCCTCCAGGGAGCCGGTCACATGAATGCTGTGCCCCCAGAACAGCGCGCCATCGTTGAACCAGAAGTCAAAGGAACCGTCCCCGGAGATCTGGACCGCATCCGGCTCCAGCCGCTCCATGAACTGCTCCCGGGTGATCTCTTCCGGCTCATGCTCCTCACAGCCCCCGTCGCTGGCCCAGTCGTTGGCCAGCTCCAGCAGGTCCCGGGCGGCGCAGGCCCGCAGCCGCCCGTCCCAGTCCGCCTGCCCCTTCATAAGGGCTCGGAGATGGAACAGGCACTTCTCCCGGTCCTCGTCCCGGTCCAGGTCCAGCCGGATCGGGCTTCCCAGCCAGTCGGCCTCCGCCTCGAACCACCCCAGGGCACGGTTGAGGGCAAAGGTGCCCAGCCCATCCACCCAGAAGGTCACCGGCTTCTTCTGCTCATCCAGGATGGCCTTCAGCTCCGGGTCAAAGCCCGGCTCGGGCAGGTCCAGCAGGAGCAGCCGCGTCCCGTCCTCTGAGCGCCGGGCACGAAAGCGGATGATAAAATCGGGCCTGGCCCGCTGGCGCAGCACCGGCATCAGCTGGTTGTCCGCAATGGTCTCCAGCTGGAACGCCCCCCGATGGAGCTCCGGGCCGTCCGCCTCTATCCAGGCGGTCAGGCCGATGGAGGCGGGCCACAGGCCCTCCCCCTCCTCTCCCTGGCTGCCGGAGAAGGGGTTTGCCCCAGTGACAGCCAGGATCTCCAGCTCCTCCGGCAGAAAATCCTGTCCCAGCGTGTGGAGCGCCTGGGGGATCTCTGCGGCCTGCTGCCGCTCCTTCGCCCTCTGTTCGGCGCTTCTCTGCCACTGTTGCTCCTCGGGGACCTCCCCGCCTTTTTTCTTCCAAAATCCGAACATCCACAGACGCTCCTCTCTGCGGGGCCTTACTTCCCGGTGGAGCCAAAGCCGCCCGCGCCCCGCTCCGTCTCGTCCAGCTCGTCCACCAGCTCCACGTCGGCCTGGACCACCGGCGTCACCATCAGCTGGGCGATGCGGTCCCCGGGCTGGACGGTATATTCCGATTCCCCGGAGTTATATAGGCCAACCATGATCTCACCTCTGTAATCACTATCGATGACCCCCACGCAGTTTCCGGGGACCACACCGTGCTTAATGCCCAGTCCGCTGCGGGCAAACACCAGCGCCACATAGTCTGCCGAGGGCAGGGCGATGGCAATGCCTGTGGGGATGACCGCCCGGCCTCCGGGCCGGAGGGTCATCGCCGCGTCCACGCAGGCGTGCAGATCCATGGCCGCAGAGCCGGGGGTGGCGTAAAAGGGGGCGGGGATGTCCGTCCCGATCTTAGGGGATACAGCTTTGATTTTTAATTTCATATCGTTCCTCATGCTCTCCGCCAGGCCCCAGGCCGTCCGGCGGTCTCATTTGTCTCACTCCACATCCCGGTAGTACAGCCCCCGGGTCAGGTCGCCGGGCTTATAGCGGCCCCGGCCCTGATAGCGCTCCAGCACCCGGACACACTCCTCCGGCGTCTCCGTGGTGAACATCAGCCGCACGCTCTCCAGGCCCAGCCGCTGGTAGTCCCCCGCCTTGTCCGCCAGGAACAGGGTCTTGCCGTTGAGGATCTCATTGCGGCATCCCCTTCCGGTCCACCAGCCGCTGTCCGCCGCCGCAGCTGTGCTGCCCAGTGTGGTTGTGGACGATGCAGTTTTCGGTGAGCATCAGGGGGAGGCGACCATAGACGACGGCCTCCAGCGGGATGGCTTTGGACAGGTCCCTGATCTGTGCCAGTTTTAATTCAAAGGAGGCGGTGGCTGACCTCAGGCCCAGCTTTTTCAGTTCCTTCAGGGTCTGGCTGTTGTACACACCCAGTCCAAAGTCGCCCCGGGTGAGGAAGCCCAGCTCCACCGCCCGGCGCACGCCGTCCAGTGTGCCCGCCATAGCCTCCCGGACGCCCAGCCCCTTCAGGATCTCCAGCTCCCGGAGCAGCTGGGGCAGCTCCCGGTCCCAGCACACCCGGGGCAGCAGGGCCACCGGCTCCACCCCCGCGTCCAGACAGCGGCGGACCACATCGGGACAGGCCGCCCCCTCGTCACAGGGCAGATAGAGGCGGGCGGGCCCCAGGGCCAGCAGTTCCCGGGTGACCTGCTCCCCGGAGCGGACCGACACCGTCAGGGCCGGGGCCTCCCGGGGATTCTCATACCGGACGCCGGGGTGGTACTCTCCCCGCCGGCGCTCCGGCAGGGCCGCCCTGGCCTGCCCCAGCTGGTCCAGCACCTGGCGGCGCAGGGCGTTGAGGGCGGACAGGGGCAGGGACAGCCCCTCCTCCACCCGGACGGTGAGCTTCTCACAGGTGAAGGGGGTGCCGCCGGTGCGGCTGAGCTGCCCCTCCACCTTCTCCCGGGTCAGGGGGACGTTCACCGCCGCCTCGGGCACGGGGCCCTCCACCCGGGCCATCCGCCCCTGGGCGTCCTCCGCCGCCACCTGGGCGGGCTCTCCCGCCCGGATCATGGCGTACAGATGGACCGGCTCCTTCCGGTTTTCTCCGCTCTCATAGGTGGACCGGGCCTGGGCGTACAGCTCCACGGGGGCCTGCTCCTCCTGGCGGGTGCCGAACATCTCCGGCCCCTTCCGGTCCAGAAAATACCCCTGGGTAAAGCCCTGGCGGGAGAAGGCGGCCTCCAGCTGGGCCATTTCCTCCGCCGTGGGCTCCCGCTTCTCCCGCAGGGCCCGGGCGTATACGCCGGTGACGATGGCCACATACTCCGGCCGCTTCATCCGCCCCTCGATCTTCAAACAGGCCACGCCCATCTGCTCCAGCTCCCCCAGATGGCTGGCCAGAGACATATCCTTCAGGGACAGGGGGTACTCGTCCGCCCGGCTGCCCCAGCCGTACTTCATCCGGCAGGGCTGGGCACACAGCCCCCGGTTGCCGCTGCGCCCCCCGATGAGGGAGGACAGATAGCACTGCCCGGAGTAGCACATACACAGGGCCCCGTGGACAAAGGTCTCGATCTCAATGGGGGCGTTGGCGCAGATATATTCGATCTGGTCCCGGCTCAGCTCCCGGGACAGCACCGCCCGGGTCATGCCCAGGTCGGCGCACTGCTTCACCCCGTCCAGGGAGTGAACGGTCATCTGGGTGGAGCCGTGGAGATGCAGGTCGGGGGCCACCTGGCGCAGCATCCGGGCCACGCCCAGATCCTGAACGATGACCGCGTCCACCCCCATCTCGTTGATTTCCTCCGCCACCCGGGCTGCCCCGGGCAGCTCCCGGTCGGTGAGCAGGGTATTCAGCGTCAAAAACACCTTCGCCCCCCGAAGATGGCAATAGGAGACCGCCGCCGCGGCCTCCTCATGGGTAAAGTTTTTCGCGTTGCGGCGCGCGTTGAAATCGCCATAGCCCAGATAGACGGCGTCCGCGCCGTTCTGGACCGCAGCGGTGACCGACTCCATGGAGCCGGCGGGAGCCAGCAGCTCCAGCATGGATCATGCCCTCCTTCGGCACACAGAGCGGCCGCGGGCCGGGCCCTCCGCCCCGCCCGCCGCGCCGCGCCGGTTGTTATGGTCTCATCGATGGCTCACTTGTGGTTTTGCAGCTTGAAGATCTCCCGCTTGGCCTCAGACAGCTCCATTTTCAGTCCGGCATTCTCGTCCAGACCGTCCTTGATCTGGCGGCGGAGGTTTTCACTGGCCTCCTGCTCCTTGAAGAACTGATCCGCAATATTCATGGCCGCCAGCACCGCCGCATCGGAGCGGCCCAGATGCCCGCCGTTCATCACGCCCCGCACCTGGGCGTCCACCAGTTCGGCACAGCGCTTGACATAGCTCTCTGCCTCCTCGGCCACCATGGTGTACTCCTGACCCGCGATGGAGACGGTGATCTTGTTTTTCATCCCGAATTCCTCCCTACCAGCCTTATTTTGGCGCGATCTCCCCGCTTCAGGCCGGAAATCGCCGCAGAATCGTGGCATTATGGACATTATAGCATAGTTCCCCACATTTGAAAAACAAATTTACCATGAATTTTTTATGACTGCGGGGCGGATTTTCCCGGAAAACCACAAGGCGGCCCTCACAGCTCCACCAGGACCGGCCGGTTTAGCTCCAGCCGGTCCGGGGCCACCCGGCAGTCCAGGGCCAGCACCTCCACCCCGGCCGCCGCGGCCGCCCGGAGGGCCTGTCCAAAGGCGGGGTGGGTGCGGTCATTTGGCTGGAACCGGATCACATCCTCCATCTGGATCACAAAGCACACCGCCGCCTCATACCCGGCCCGCCTGGCCCGGACCAGTTCCTCCAGGTGCTTCACCCCCCGGAGGGTGGGCGCGTCCGGAAATCGGACCACCCCGTCCTCCTCCAGGGTCACCCCCTTCACCTCCACAAACCCCCTGCGCCCCGGGGCCTCCCAGTAGAAGTCGAAGCGGGAGCCGCCAAACGTGGTCTCCGGCCGGAGCAGGGTCAGCCCCGGGATGAACCGTCCCGCCCGGGCCCACTCGCCGAACACCCGGTTGGGAGCCTGGGCGTCCATGTTGATCAGCCGTTCTCCCTTCTCCACCGCGATCAGATCAAAGTCTGTCTTGCGCCCGGGCTTCCCGCACGCCTCCAGGTAGATCCGGGCGCCGGGGACCAGCAGCTCCCGGCAGCGGCCGGTATTTTTTACATGGCAGACTGCCTCCGCCCCGTCCACCTCCACCCGGGCCACAAACCGGTTGGGCCGGGACAAAAAAATTCCCGGCAGGATTTTCTGATACTGCATCTTGTGTTCCTCCGGCTTTTTCTGGTATGATATATGTTGTGCCCCAAATGATTTTGGGCCACACCACGATGAGTATAATCCAGGAGCCGCCGGGAGGCAAGTCCCTTTCTCGCCCCGCCGCCGCTCCCACCTTCTGTACACTCAAGATTTCGATTAGGAGGCCATTTTCATGCCTGATATGAAGAAACCCATTGAAAACCCCGAACTGGTGGAGGCCCTCGCCGCCCTGCACCAGGAGAACACCCCCCAGAACCAGGGCCGGGTGCTGGAGCTGGTGCTCCACCACGCAGTCCTTCTGGCGCCTGCCGTGGTCACGCCGCCCCCCCAGGCCCAGCAGGGGGGCACGGCCGCTGCGGACCAAAAGACCGCCATCCAGTTCCAGCTGATCACCACCAAGGACGGCCGCCCCTTCTTCCCCGCCTTCACCGACTGGACCGAGCTGCGCAAGTTCTGCGGCCCCAAGCAGCAGCAGACCCTGCTCCTCCGCTTTGACGACTATGTTGCCATGCTCCAGCGCAACGACAAGGCCCACGGCTTCGTCATCAACCCAATGGGGCTGAGCCTCACCCTGGACCGGGGCACCGTGATGAGCCTGTTCAAGAAAAAGCAGGAGGTGCTCCAGCGGGCCCAGGCCAAGGCCGCTCAGGGTCCCGCCTTCACCGAGGAAACGGTGGAGAAGGACACCCAGGTCATGGTGGGCGACCCCGTCCAGGTGCCCGACGGCCTTCTGGAGGCCGTGTGCCAGCTGGCCGCCCAGCGGGAGGACATCCGCACCCTGTGGCTGCGCCAGATGGTCCGGCAGGACGGGGTGCAGAGCCTCATCATCGTGGTGGACCACACCGGCGACCAGGCCCAGGTGTTCCAGGCCATCGCCGGGGCCGCCAGCGCCCACTGCGGGCAGCTGCCTGTGGACATGATCCCATACGGCACTGGCTTCGCCGCCGCCGCCACCGAGGACGCCCAGCCCTTTTACAGCAAGGGCTGAACGGGGAAGCGCCGCCCGGACCGGGCGGCGCCAGACCGTTCCCCTCACATCCCCACCGTCAGGAGGGAGCCGGAGGGCCGTCCGCCCTCACAGGGCCCGCAGTTCTTTCAGGGTATCCTCAATGGTCTTTTGGGGCAGATAGACCGCCGCCATCTCCGCCAGCTGGGCCAGCGTCAGCGACTGGGCCGCCCGCACCATGGGGTGCTTCATCCAGCGGCCGAACCGCCGCTGGAACACTGCCCGGGACCGGGGATCCGCCAGCAGCTCGGCCACAGTGATATGATTGCCTCTCAACTCCATGTATCCTCACCTCCCGCTTCCATTCTATGCGGGGATATGCCAATCGGGCTCCGTCCTGTTGCTTCCATCCATCCAACATGTAAAAGGAGACACTATGGGCAAACAATCCAAGAAAAAGGGCAACTTTTTGACCTCGGCCCACCAGGCCCTGCAGCGAAAGGGCGTGGTCACCACCGTTTATCTGGTGCTGCGCCTGTTGGTCATCCTGGTCATGGTGGCCCAGTTCTTCAACAGGAACTTTGAAAACGTGTTCCTCTGCATCCTGACACTGGTCCTGCTCCTGCTCCCCACAGTCCTGGAGCGCAGGCTCCAGATCGACCTGCCCAACACGCTGGAGATCATCATCATGCTCTTCATCTTCGCCGCGGAGATTTTGGGCGAGATCCAGGCGTACTACACCGCCTTCCCCTACTGGGACACCATGCTCCACACTCTCAACGGCTTCCTCTGCGCCGCCATCGGCTTCTCCCTGGTGGACCTGTGCAACCGGCATGAGCGCTTCTCCTTGTCCCTCTCCCCCGTATTCATGGCCATCGTGGCCTTCTGCTTCTCCATGACCATCGGCGTTCTGTGGGAGTTCTTCGAGTGCGCCATGGACCAGTTCTTCCTGCTGGATATGCAGAAGGACACAGTCATCTCCTCTATCTCCTCCGTCCTTCTGGACCCCACCGGGCGGCAGCGCCCCTTTGCCATCCACGGCATCACCGACCTGATCGTAGTGGCCAACGGGGAGCAGATCCCCCTGGGGCTGGGCGGCTATCTGGACATCGGCCTGCTGGACACCATGAATGATCTGCTGGTCAACTTCATCGGCGCGGCGGTGTTCTCCTTCCTGGGCTATTTTTATGTGAAAAACCGGGGGAAAGGCCGCTTCACCCGGAACTTCATCCCCCAGGTCCTGTCCCACCGCGCCCACAGCGAGGAGGCTTCGGACGCCGCGGTGTCTCAGGAGGGAGAAGCGCAGAATTTCTCCGATCCTCCTTCCCGGACGGAATAAACCGCCCCGCTCCCGGACATACTGACCTCATCCACTGTGAGGAGGTTATAAAACAATGGATCAGAAAACCTGTAATTCCAGTATTCACTGCACCGTCGCCAACTGCGCCTATCACGCCCCCCAGAACTGCTGCTCTCTGAAGAGCATCAACGTGGGCTGCTGTGACAGCGCCCCCACCAGCTGCAAGGGCACCGAGTGTGCCTCGTTCCAGCTGAAGTAACACATCCAGAAAACCGGGAGGCCGGAGCCTGATGGCTCCGGCCTCCCGGTTTTCTTCTCTGCCGCGTTCCGCGGCGGCTCAGCTCACCGTCACCTGGGCGGAGCGGCCCACGAGGTTGACGTAAGTAGGACCCACGCCCAGTTTCAGCGGCTGACCGCTCTGGTCCGTGTAGGTCAGGGGCGCGCCGTGCTTGGCCTTGGACCAGGTGATGTCCTGCACCGTCCCGTCACAGAAAAGCTGCCCCGTCCCGGTCCCCGTGGTGCGGACTGAAAGGCGGCCCGCGTCATCCCCCTGGAGATTGGAGACATCGGTACGCAGGACCAGTACATTTTTCACCGCCACCTGCTCCCCGGTATTCCCATCCAGGTAAGGGGCCCCGTACTCCTCCACCAGATAAAATCCGGTCTCCGGCTGATAGGTGAACACCCCGGTCTTATAGGTGGAGAACTCCACGCTGACCCGGTTCCCCGGCGCGCCCTGGGCCTTCTCCCCCTCCGCCAGGAAGGAAACTGGGTATTGATAGCCCTCCTTGTGCTCCAGGCGGTAGGAGTAGGTGGGCATCAGCTCTGTGATAGTCGGTCCGGAGGTAAGCACACTGTGCTCCATGCCCATGCTCTTCCGCCGCTCCTTGTCCCGCCAGAACAGGGTGCCCTCGTATGGGCCGTTGACGCAGTCGAAGGCCGCCGCCCCCCAGTTCTTGATGGCGGCATAGGCCCCCGGGCTCCCACCGGCATGGAGGTACAGGGCGTCATGCCCCATGGCCAGGGAGACATAGTAGTCCCGGGCGGAGCGCACCGACCCAATGTTCCCCACCTCCTCCACCGACTGGAACACCGCCAGCATCCGGGTGATGCCTCCCTCGGCGGGGGCCTCATAGATGATGTCCGCCTGGGACACCCCCAGCTGGGGCAGGGCCTTTTTCAGGTTGTTGAGCATGACGGCCACCGGCCGTTTTTGGGCGATGTCCCGGGCGCAGCCCTCCCCGGTGAGCGGGTTGACATAGGGCAGCGCTGGCTCAGGCTCCACAGGCGCCATCACGGAAACGGAAGGCTGGGACTCCGGTGGCTCTGGCTCCGCCGGGAGCTCCGCCACCTGAGGCAGCGCCTGCCGGTACCGGTCCAGAAAGGCGGGAAATTCCGGGTCCCCCTGGGCCAGGGCCAGCAGGGCGGTCAGGGACTTTCTGTACAGCATGGGACATTCCCCCCTCATCTGTTTTGGGTCTTCTTGTCCTCCATTATAGGGGCTTTTCCACCGCTCCGCAAGGGAAAACCGTCCCTTTTTGAACGTCCTCACACACTCTGCCCAGCAGCACGCCGCCGGTCATTCCAGCCGCCCCCCAGGCAGGCGGAGATCTCGTTCCGGGTCTCCAACAGGGCGGGGATCAGACTGCGGACCCGCTCGTCGGTCATGCGGGACACCGGAGCCGAGATGGACAGGGCATAGGACGCAGCCCCGTGCCAGTCCGGGATGGCCGCCGCTGCGCAGCGCACCCCCAGCTCGTTCTCTTCGTTGTCCATCGCATAGCCCTGCTGCCGGATCTGGGCGATCTCCCGGAGGAAGGCGTCCTTCCGGGTGATGGTGTAGGGGGTGCAGGGGACGCGCTCGCTCTCCTCCCAGCACTGGAGCACCTCCTCATCCCCCCGGGTGGCCAGAATGGCCTTCCCCACTCCGGTACAGTACAGGGGGCGGCGCATCCCGATGCGGGACACCATGCGGATGGCCCCGTGGATGCTTTCCACCTTGTAGACGTAGACGATCTCCGCCCCCTCACGGGCCACAAGATGGACCGTCTCCCCGGTGGCACGGCTCAGCCGCTCCATGGGCTCCCGGGCCCGGGCCACCACATCCAGGTTCTCCTGGATGTACTCGCTCAGCTCACACAGGCGCATACCCGCCCGGTAAACGGCATTCTCCGGGTCCCGCCGCACATAACCCCG
>OIWN01001863.1_pt1 | contig 15415 bp, 9 predicted proteins | sample 1587591 | NCBI WGS metagenome assembly OIWN01 (sample SAMEA3888901, study PRJEB22519) | human gut metagenome | biome: human gut; feature: human-associated habitat; material: faeces | place: Denmark | collected 2010 | reverse complement strand
TCCCGAGACATACAAGCCAAAATTCCATTGCCGTAGGCAATTTGGAATGAATTTTGGCAACGTTACTGAGAACGGAGTGAACAGTAACGAAAAAGCTGAAGAGCGGATTGTTGCGCGGATGTGTTTTGTGGTGTATAATTAAATGTAATAGGCTTGTGAACAGTAGCTCTGTAATTTAAGCAAGGATATAAGGTGAACAATTTTGAAAAAGACGATAGAAGAACTATTAAGTGGAAATTTCAGACATGAACATCCGCAGCTCCTTTTTTCGCAGGACAAAATAGAAGTGACTCTGAAAGCAGGTGATGTGTACAAAGGGGAACTGTATTTCGGAACAGAGGATAATCAGAAAATACGTGGATATATTACATCTTCCAACAGGCGCGTGGTACCGGGAACCGAGAAATTTTCGGGAACTACGGTGAGACTGCAGTATGGAATTGACGGTGCGGGGATGCACCCGGGTGAGAGACATGAGGGATGGCTTTGTTTCACCACAGATATTGGAGAATATAAGCTGCCATTTCTTATTCAGACAGAAAAAGCAGAACTGAAAAGTGCAGCCGGAGATGTGCCGGATATGGATACCTTTGTGAATATTGCAAAGGACGATTTTAAAGAAGCATATCGTGTTTTTACAGACCGCAGATTTGAACTTCTGTTAAGAAATGCCGGACAGAAAGAGAAAGCTCTTTATAAGGGACTCTCAAAACAGCCTGTGACATTTCAGCATGTAGAAGAGTTTCTGATCGGAACGGGAAAAAAGGATCCTGTAAAAATTGAACTGAAGGCAGATCAGAACAGCTTTTATGATATCAGTGAATCTGTCCGCGAAACTTTTGCAGTCCAGAGGAGCGGATGGGGACATCTCAGGCTGGAGGTAGAGGCGAAAGGCGATTTTCTGGAAGTTTCCAGGCATGTGGTCACAGATGAGGATTTTATAGGAAGCTATTATCAGGTGGAATATGTAATCCGTAAAGAAAAGCTGAAAAAAGGACGTCAGTTTGGTGAGATCACTGTGAAGAGTCCTTATCAGCAGCTGACTTATCAGATCACTGCATCCATGGAATCGAAAGTGCAGCTCAAAACAGAGATTCATGTGAAACGGCATAAGCTGGAACTGTTACGTGACCTTGCAGAATACTCCTGCAAAAGAATGGACAGTAAGACATGGATTGGCAGCAGCAGATTTGTCCTTAATCAGTTAAGGGAAGAAGGCTGTGATTATCCGGAATATCAGATGTATGAAGCATACATTCTTCATATGGAAGAAAAGGATGAGCAGGCAAGAGAAATTCTGAAGAAATTTAAACATCAGAACTTTGTCAGAGAGAATCTGGAACTGGCAGGTGCTTACCTTTATCTCTGCGTTCTTACAGGATTGCACAAAGACAGAGAACAGGCAATAAGACGTCTGTACAATTTCTTTCTGCAGAAGGAAGACAGTTTCCTGTTGTTTAAACTCTGGCTGGAGATGAATCCGGAGGATAAGGGTTCCCCTTCAAGGCTGGTATTTATGATGGAGGAACTTTTTGAGAAAGGCTGCAGGAGTCCGTTTCTGTATCTGGAAGCATGGAATTATATAAGCAGTGATACAACACTTCTTCACAGAATGAGCAGTTTCTGGACACAGGTATTTTTATTTGCGGGAGAGAAAGGTCTTCTGACAGAAGAGCTGGTGATGAGATTTGCCTATCTTACAGGGTATGAGAGAGAATTTTGTACCAGTATGTACAGAGCACTGGCAATGGGATACGATGCTTTTGAATCCGATGATACGCTGGAAGCAATCTGCAGATATATCATGCTCGGAAATCCGAGAAAACCGGAATATTTCAGATGGTTTTCCCTGGCAGTGGAGAAAGGGATCCGTCTGACAAGGATATATGAATATTATGTGGAAACAATGGATACATCTTATCAGAGAGAACTTCCAAAGCCCCTTCTGATGTATTTTACCTATAATAATACTTCTCTTGCAGATGATAAAAAGGCATTTATTTATGCAAGTATTGTGGGAAACAGAGGCCGTCAGCCACAGACATATGCGGATTACAGGGATCATATGAAGATTTTTGCCATGCGCAAGGCGAAAGAAGGACGGATGAATGAGAATTATGCGGTCCTTTATCAGGAATTTTTAAGCAATCCCAAAACAGAAGGACAGGCAAAACTGCTCGCGCAGAAGCTGTTTACACACAGACTGTACTGTGATGATAAGAAGATACGCTATGTGATCGTGCGCCATGAACAGCTCAGGGAAGAAGAAATTTACCCATGTATCCAGGGCGTAGCTTATCCAAGAATTTATACAGATGATGCGGTGATCCTGTTTCAGGATGGGAAGCAGAGAAGATATGTATCAACAGTAGATTATAATATCAAGAAATTATTCGATGAGCGTGAACTGACAGATAAGGTTCTTGGTTTTCATATTGAAGAGCCGGGACTGGTACTTCACTGCAGTGAGCATACAGAACTGAAACCGGAGAATCTTCAGGCATTCCAGAGGATCCCGGAGTCAGAGGAATTTTCAGATGAATATCAGAAATGTATCAGAGAGAAGCTGCTTTCTTATTATTCCGAACACACCAGAGCAGAAGAAGCAGATAATTATCTGAGACAGATGGATTATAAGAAATATGCGGCTGTAGACAGAACAGCTCTTCTGGAAGTACTGATCTCCAGAGGAATGTATCAGCAGGCAATGTCCATTGTTTCCCAATTCGGATATGAAGGAATCCGCATAGAGAGCCAGCTGAAGCTGACCAGCAGAATGCTGACAAGATGTGAGATGGAGGAGGATGACGAATTGCTTGCCCTTGCATCGGATGTATACAGACGCGGAAAATATGATGAAGTGATCCTGAAGTATCTTATGGAATACAGATTTGGTCCTGTAGATGAACTGATATCTGTATGGAAAAGTGCGCAGGGTTTTGAGATGGATACTTATGAACTGGAAGAGAAGCTTCTTGGCCTTCTGATGTTTACTTCTGATTACAGGAAAGAGGGAGAGAAGATCCTGGAGGATTATGTTCATCACAGCGGAAAGGAACGTATTACAGGAGCATATCTTACGCAGACTGCATATGGTGCATTTGTAAAAGAATATCCGATGAGTGTTTTTGTAAGAAGTCTGCTGGAGCGGGCTTATGATGAGAAATGGCCGATTGATTTTGTATGCAGTCTTGCTCTTCTGGAAGCGTATTCCAAAGAAAAAAAACTGGAGAAAAAACAGCTTTGCAATGCAGAGGAGATTCTTCAGAAATGTGTGAAACAGGGAATGTACTTTGCGTTCTTCGGGAAACTTCCGGTATCTGTCTTAAGTCCCTATCAGCTGGATGATAAAACCTTTGTGGAATACCATGCAGATCCGTCTGCAAAGGTGACACTCTATTATGCACTGGATGCAGGCCTCGGAAATCAGGTGAAATATCAGACAGAGCCTCTGCGTGATTTATATGAAGGTATTTTTGCAAAATCATTTACATTGTTCTACGGGGAGACATTGCGGTATTATTTTGAATCAGTAACAGGAGAGCGGGTAAATCGGACACAGGAGAGGGTACTTACAATGAATAAGATTGAGGGTACACCTGTAAGCAAATATCATATGATCAATCAGATGCTCTCTGCACGCAGATTGGATAAAAAGAAAGAAGTGTTTTCACAGGTGAAGAAGTATCTTCGCCAGGAACAGTATGTGAAGAAGATGTTTGTGATCGAGAAAGAAGAGCAGGAACAGATTGTCCTGAAACCGGGAGGAACAAATGAACGAAATTCGTGATTTGATCGTGGGAATTGATTTTGGCAAAGAGTATTCTCAGATATGTTATTATGACAGAAAAGGAGACGAGGCACGTTCTCTTTCTATGAAAGCGGGTGGAAATCAGTATGAGGCTCCCTGTATTCTGTGCTGGAGACCGGAGCAGAAAGACTATTGCGTAGGACTGGAAGCAGATTACTTTGTCCGGGAAAAGGGCGGAGTCATGATCGATGATGTCTATGGAATCTGTGAAAAAAGTGATTCTGTGCTGGTGGAAGGACAGGAACTTGCACCATGGGAGATCCTGGCTCAGTTTCTGCAGGGAATGCTTAAATTTCTGGGAGTGGCAGAACTGGTCAAAAATACTAAATGTGTGGCGGTGACACTGCCCGGGCTGACGGAAATTCAGGTTGAGAATTTCCAGAAAGCATTTGAGATAATTGGATTTCCACATGAGAAATATATGCTGCTGGATTATGGGGAAAGCTTCTATTATTATGTGCTCTCACAGAAAAGAGAAACCTGGAACCGCAGTGTGGGATGGTATGCCTTTACACCGGAGAACGTGTCTTTTCGCAAGATGACAATGAACGGTGCAACAAAGCCTGTCACTGTAAAACTGGAAGAAGCTGTGGAGACAGAACTTCCTGCTGAGGGACAGGAGAGAGATTCAGAATTCGGTAAGTTTGTCCAGAAAACACTTGGCAGAGATCTGTTTTCCAGCATTCAGATCACAGGAGATGGATTTTCCCAGGACTGGGCTGAACAGTCTGTAAGGTTACTCTGCTATCAGAAAAGAAAGGTTTTTTATGGAAATAATCTTTTTGCAAAGGGTGCCTGCGCTGCAGGAAAAGAGAAAACAGAGAACAAGGCATTAAAGGGATATCGCTTTTTAAGCGATTCTCTGGTTATGGCTGATGTGGGGATGGAAATGAGAGTGATGGGTTCTCCTACCTATTATCCGCTGATCGAGGCAGGAAATAACTGGTATGACAGTAAGGCATCCTGTGAATTTATTCTTGATGATACAGAGGAGCTTGTGTTTATTGTAAGCACGTACCACAGACCGGAGAAAAGAAGGGTAGGAATGATGCTGCCCGGTATTCCGCTGCGTCCGGACAAGACTACCAGATTACGGCTGGAATTACAGTATGTCTCATCTGCAGAATGTAAAGTGACGGTTACAGATCTGGGATTCGGAGAAATGTTCCCTTCCAGTGGGAAAACCTGGACAGAGACAGTAGAATGGTAAAGGAGATGGAGCAATGAGCGGATATATTTTATGTCAGACAAAAAAAGCACAGCGTCCTTATTTTATAGAGAATATCAGTATGAATATTTATTCTATAGAAGAACTCTGTTATTATCTGTACCACAATCTTTACCTTGCTGATCATACTGTTTTTAATGAAGAATTATGCAACTGGCTCAGAGATGAGCTTGAACTTGTGCATCTGGCTGCAAAGCTGAAACAGAATCTGGAGAGAAATGTAAGTGTGGAAGAGATGATCTATCCTGTTTTCAAGGAGATCAATTACCTTACCTATGAGGAGATGAAAGGCTTTAACAGCAGGATTGTGACTTATGGAAAAGAAAAAGCGGCAGTCCGTCAGAAGAGAAAGGGAGATGCACTGACAGAAAACGGAATGTATGTGAACGCCATCCGGGTATACCAGAAACTCCTGGAAAGAGAGGATCTGTCTGAGCAGAGAAAAGGATTCGCAGCTTCAGTGCGCTATAATCTTGGCTGTGCATACAGTTATCTTTTTCAGATGGAAAAAGCACAGGAATGTTTTCTGGAAGCATACAGAGAAGCACATTCAAAAGATGCCTTAAAAGCTTATATCATAGCATACAGCAGTGTTCATGATAAGACAGATTATGATAAGGTTATGGAAGAGCTTGAAGTAGATGAAGAACTGAAGAAAGGTATAAAAGAAGAAATCAGGCAGTCTCTGAAAGCTTTTGAGTCTGTACCGGAAGAGATAACAGATGAAAAAAATCTGGATGCCCTTCTGGAGAGACTTATGAAAGATTATCACAGAAGTACAGGTTCATAACTTACGCTTGACAGAGGCGAAGGTGTGTGATAGGATTAACACATACTTTCACATGGTAGAGTGGCTGTGTGATAAATAACAAAACAGATAAAGAGGAGATATTTATCATGAAAAAGAGATCTTTAGCAGTACTCATGGCAGGAGTTATGGCAGCTTCTATGATGACAGGCGTTGTTTCTGTATATGCAGATGCTGACAGTAAAACATTAACTGTAGGATTCGATGCAGAGTATCCTCCTTTCGGATATAAAGACGATAACGGAGAGTATGTTGGTTTTGACCTTGATCTTGCACAGGAAGTATGTGACAATCTCGGCTGGGAGCTTGTGAAGAAACCGATCAACTGGGATTCCAAGGATATGGAACTGAATTCCGGTTCTATTGACTGTATCTGGAACGGATTTACCATTAACGGACGTGAGGATGACTATACATGGTCAGATCCATATCTGAACAATGAGCAGGTGATGGTTGTTGCAGCCGATTCAGGGATTGAGAAGCTGGATGACCTGGCAGGCAAGAATGTAGTAGTTCAGGCCGCTTCCGCAGCACTGGATGCATTAAACAGCGATGATAATAAGGATCTTACAGCAAGCTTTGCATCACTGACAGAGAATCCTGATTACAATACAGCATTCATGAATCTGGATTCCGGCGCTGCAGATGCTATCGCAGTAGATATCGGTGTTGCCAAATATCAGCTTTCCCAGAGAGAAGAAGGCAAATATGTGATCCTTGACGAGCCAATCCAGAGCGAAGAGTATGGAATCGGCTTTAAGAAGGGTAACGATGAGCTGAAAGATACTGTATGGGAAGAAGTTCTGAAACTTTATGATGCAGGTGAAGTTGATAAACTTGCTGAGAAGTATGAAGTAGCAGATATGCTCTGCATTGGAGATGATGAGAAATCTGATGATAAAAAAGATGATGCAGCAGAGGATGATGCTTCCGATGCAGACACAGCAAAAGAAGATACAGCTGATACAGCGAAAGATGCTGAATAGTCAGCCGGAACAAAAACAGTTATGATACAAGAGGACAGATCTGTGCAGGCTGTCCGCATTATAAAGGAATGGAGGGTACATTTTGTGCACCCTCTTTTCTTACTGTACAGGAGAAATTTTTCAGGAGGAAAGCTTATGTCTTTAAGTGTAATGCTGCAGCAGCTTGCCAGTGGTATGGTAGTTTCTGTAGAGATTTTTGTAGTGACATTACTTTTTTCACTTCCGCTGGGACTTCTGATCTGCTTTGGCAGAATGTCTAAGAATCCGGCGATACGTGGAATTGTGTCTGCCTACATATCAGTTATGCGTGGAACCCCGTTAATGCTGCAATTGATGGTTGTGTATTTCGGACCATACTTTATTTTTGGAATCCGTATTTCCATGGGATACAGCCTGATCGCTGTGTTTATTGCATTCAGTATTAACTATGCTGCATATTTTGCGGAGATTTACAGAGGAGGAATCGAATCTATTTCAGCGGGACAGTATGAGGCTGCAAAGATCCTGGGATACAGCAAAGCCCAGACATTTTTCAGAATCATCCTGCCGCAGGTGATCAAGAGAATCCTTCCATCTGTGACAAATGAGGTTATCACACTGGTAAAGGATACGTCACTGGCATTTGTTGTTGCTGTTTCAGAGATGTTTACAATTGCAAAACAGATTGCAAGTGCACAGACGACTATGATGCCTTTTGTGGTCGCTGCTGTTTTCTATTTTGTGTTCAATCTTCTTGTTGCGATTGTAATGGATAAGATTGAGAAAAAAATGAATTATTATCGCTGAGAAGCGGCTGGGGTTATAAAACATTTTTTGACTCTGACATCATTTAATTTAAGAGGAATATTTGCTATGGTATTATTTGAAATGAAAAACATAAAGAAGAGCTTCGGCAGCCTTGAAGTATTAAAAGACATTTCACTTCAGGTAGAGGAGGGTGAGGTTCTTAGTATTATCGGACCTTCCGGTTCCGGTAAATCCACACTTCTCCGCTGTGCCACCGGTCTTGAGACACCGGACAGCGGTGAAATCATCAAGCAGGGGGATGTGGGACTGGTATTTCAGAACTTTAATCTTTTCCCCCATTTTTCCGTACTGAAAAATATCACAGATGCTCCGATCAGAGTGCAGAAGAGAAAGAAAGAAGAGGTTTATGCACAGGCAAGAACTCTGTTAAAGCAGATGGGACTTGCAGACAGAGAGAATGCATATCCGTTTCAGCTTTCCGGCGGCCAACAGCAGCGTGTCTCTATTGCCAGGGCATTATGTATGAATCCGAAGATACTGTTTTTTGATGAGCCTACTTCCGCCCTTGATCCGGAGCTTACGAGTGAAATTCTTAAGGTAATCAAAGATCTGGCAGCAGAGCACATCACTATGGTGATCGTCACTCATGAGATGACATTTGCAAGAGATATCTCTGATCATATTATTTTTATGGATAAGGGCCTGATCGCAGTTGAGGGGAGTCCAAAAGAGGTATTTGAATCAGAACATGCGAGAATGAAAGAATTTCTTGGTAAATTCCATCAGGGATAAGGTTTTTGTGGTTGCTTTTAGAGGAATGATGTTATATAATTTCAACGTACGTGGTTGAGAAAAACGTACGTACAGAAGTGAAATAAAAGGATTAAAAATAATATCCTATAAAAAACAGGAGAGTGAAGATGAGTACAGACAGATATGTAAGTCCTTTATCAGAACGTTATGCCAGCAAAGAAATGCAGTATATTTTTTCCCCGGATATGAAATTCCGCACATGGAGAAGACTCTGGATCGCACTTGCTGAGACAGAGAAAGAGCTTGGCCTTAACATTACACAGGAGCAGATTGATGAACTGAAGGCACATGCAGAGGATATCAATTATGACGTTGCAAAGGAACGTGAACGTCAGGTGCGTCATGATGTTATGTCTCACGTATATGCGTATGGCGTACAGTGCCCGAAAGCAAAAGGGATCATCCATCTGGGAGCAACCTCCTGTTATGTAGGTGATAATACAGACATTATTGTAATGACAGAAGCATTAAAGCTTGTGAAGAAGAAACTGGTCAATGTTATTGCCGAGCTTTCTGCTTTCGCAGATAAATATAAAGATCAGCCTACTCTGGCATTTACACATTTTCAGCCTGCACAGCCTACTACAGTAGGTAAGCGTGCAACACTCTGGACACAGGAATTCCTGCTTGATCTGGAGGATCTGGAGTATGTTCTGGGAACAATGAAGCTTCTGGGATCCAAAGGTACAACCGGAACACAGGCAAGCTTTCTGGAACTGTTTGACGGAGATCAGGAGACTATCGACAAGATTGATCCGATGATCGCAGAGAAGATGGGATTTAAGGAATGCTATCCGGTATCTGGACAGACCTATTCCCGTAAGGTAGATACACGTGTTGCCAATATTCTTGCAGGAATTGCAGCAAGTGCACACAAGATGTCCAACGATATCCGTCTTCTTCAGCATCTGAAAGAAGTAGAGGAGCCATTTGAGAAATCCCAGATTGGATCTTCCGCTATGGCTTATAAGAGAAACCCGATGAGAAGTGAGCGTATTGCTTCCCTTTCCAGATATGTAATGGTAGATGCCCTTAACCCGGCGATCACATCTGCAACTCAGTGGTTTGAGAGAACTCTGGATGACTCTGCAAATAAGCGTCTGAGTATTCCGGAAGGTTTCCTGGCAATTGACGGGATTCTGGATCTCTGTCTGAATGTAGTAGACGGACTTGTAGTTTATCCGAAGGTGATCGAGAAGCACATCATGGAAGAACTGCCGTTCATGGCCTCAGAAAACATCCTGATGGATGCCGTACTCCGCGGCGGGGATCGGCAGGAACTGCATGAGGAGATCCGCCGGATGTCCCTGGAAGCCGGCCGGAATGTAAAGGAGCTGGGCTTGGCCAACAATCTGATCGACCTGATTGCAGCCAATCCGAAATTCGGTATGAGCCGGGAAGAATTAATGGCGCATATGCAGCCGGATGCCTACATCGGCCGCTGTCCGCAGCAGGTAGAAGAATTCCTGAACAACGATGTAGCCGCAGCCTTGGCGCCTTTTGCACAGGACTTGAACAGAGAAGCCACAGCGTTGAAAGTCTGAAAATCAAAAGGGGATAAATCCCGCGGAACTGACAAGCTTCGCGGGATTTATATTGACTTTATGTTATATTTCCTATATAATAATTGGATGTACTTGTGCGATAGTACAAGTGCGGCAAGACCCCAAGGAAAACATAAGTGATGGGAGATTCGAAAATGAAAAAGAAGTACAGTCCGGCTGGCTTGATCGTGATCTTGCTGGTCATTGTGCTGAGCACATGGACGATCTTCAACGGCTTGAATCTCGGCATTGCCAAGATCCCGAACGTAAAGGACGGCGTTGTCCTCGGTCTGGATCTGGTCGGCGGTGCTGAGATTACATACGAAGCCGATCTGGAGGGCGCCGATGTTTCAGCCGAGGAATTGAGTGAGGGAATGAAGGCTGCGCAGACGATGCTGCGCGAACGCTTGACGACCTTCGGATACACTGAGGCGGATGTATATCTGTCCGGCGACGATCGTGTCGTCGTCGCGATTCCCAATATTGACGATCCGGAAGAAGCAGTCCAAATGCTGGGTTCCACGGCAAAAGTGACTTTTGTCGATGCCGACGGCAATGTGATCCTGACTGGCGACGATTTGACCGGCGCCAGCATGGCTTACGGCGATGTGGACAATACGGGCTTTAATGTCTATTATGTCAATGTTGATCTGAGCACCGAGGGCCAGAAAAAATTTACGGAGGCTACAAAGCAGGTGGCCAGCCGTACTGATGGCAGCAACTATATCTCCATTATGATGGACGACGAGGTGATCAGTGCCCCCTATGTAGATGCTAAATATGCCTCTACCGGAATTAACAGCGAACACGTGTCCATTACCTTGGGCAGCAATGCAACGCAGGAAAGCGCTTCCCGCTTGGCGGGGCTGATCGCCTCTGGTCAGTTGCCCTTCTCCCTGCAAAATATCCAGATGGAATCCGTTTCTGCCACATTGGGCCTGCAGTCTTTGAATACCAGTATTCAGGCCGCCATTATCGGCTTGATTCTGATCATTCTGTTTATGGTTTTCTATTATCGCGTGCTGGGCGTGGCTTCGGCCATTTCCCTGATTTTCTTCGCTGTGGTTTTCGTGGACATTATTTCCTGGAGCCATCTGAATCTGACGCTTTCGGGAATCGCCGGTATCATCCTGACATTGGGTATGGCGGTGGACGCTAATATCGTGATTTTCGAGCGTATCAAGGAAGAATTGCGCGCGGGCCGCACGCTTCGCGTGGCGATGGACGCCGGCTTCAAAAATGCGTTTTCCGCAATTCTGGACTCCAACGTCACAACTTGTATCGCAGCATGCTGCCTGTGGTGGCAGGGTACCGGTACCATCGTCGGGTTTGCAAAAACATTGCTAATCGGCGTGCTCCTGTCCATGTTTACGATGATCGTGATCACCCGTGTGATTCTTAAAACCTTTGCTAACCATCAGCCTAAGAGCCTGGCGGCATACGGTGTGAAGATGGGAGGTGCCGACTAATTATGAAAGATTTTACGAAGTCTACGTTCAGCTTTGTGCAGAAATTCAAGATTTTCGCTATCATCTCCCTGATTCTGGCCGGTATCGGTTTGGCCTGTTTCCTTGCTACTGTTTTCGGCGCAAGTCCGTTCAATTTTGATACGGAGTTCGTCGGTGGCGTCAGCACGACGTATGATCTGGGGGTCACCGTGGATTCTGGCGTGACGGACAACATCCGTCAGATCACCAGCCAGACTACAGGATTCCAGGCTGCATCCGTTCAGGTTCAGGCGACAGGTTCCAGCGGCACCGGCGTCTTGGTCAAAACACTGGAAATGGACAGCGAAACCCGCGACGCAGTGTTCAATGCAGTTAAGGAAGCCTACCCCAATACGCAGGCTGGCGAAACCACTTATATTTCTGCTTCGGTTGGCGACGACTTGAAGGCTGCAGCTGTCAAGGCATCCCTGTTGGCAATTGTACTGATCCTGATTTATATCACGATCCGCTTTGAATTCCGTTCCGGCTTAGCTGCGGTTCTGACGTTGTGCCATGATATTTGCGTTATGATGGCATTTTTTGCAATTTTCCAGCTGCCGGTCAATATGAACTTTATTGCAGCAGCGTTGACGATTCTCGGCTATTCGATCAATGCCACCATCGTTGTGTTTGATCGCGTCCGTGAAAACACCAAAGGAATTGCTGATATTAAGATATTCGGCGATGTAACTGACCGTAGCATTAAACAAACGCTGGCCAGAAGTATTAATACGTCTGTAACGACACTGATCCCCATTGTGTTGATTCTGATTCTGGGCGTACCTTCTATTCAGAATTTCGCCATTGCATTGATTGTCGGTATCGTTAGCGGCACATATTCTTCGGTATGCATTGCAGGACCGCTGTGGGTGAATTTGAGAAAAATTGGCAGCGGAAAGAAGCCGGCCAAAGCGTAAATTTCCTGATTTCAATTATAAAGTCCCGGAGCAATTTTGCTCCGGGACTTTTTGGTACTTTCTAAACGAAATGCGAAAAAAGAAAAAATCTCCTGATGCTGCTGCATCAGGAGATTTAAAGGACCGTTTCTTATTCTTTGACCAATACTTTTTTCAGCCGGGCAAAACGGGGAAGGGAATCTGCCATTGGACGATTCGGCTCACCTTGGATCAGAGGAAGGACATAGTCGATATACGCCTGCGTCATACCGTTGCCATCTTTATTAATCCACTCTAAAGGCACCTTTTTCTCGGTATTGGCAACTTCAGTCAGCCCCAGCAGCTTCGTCTTGCAGGTGTATGCACCGTCTTCATACGCGCGCTCAAAAGCGACCATCTTATCTGTCACGCCGGAAATAGCAGCTTCCACAGCTGTTTTGCCGGCAAGATACGATTCCTCAATATCCGTTTCGGAAGCCAGATGCGCGGCGCAGCGCTGCAGCAAACTCAATTCAATGCCGCGTACTTTAGCACCAGTGCGGGTCTTGGCCAAATCGGCTAGAGTGGGAGCCAGGCCGCCCAGCTGAGCATGGCCGAAACCATCTGTAGCGGAAGTGCTCGCCTCAGAAACGAAGCTGCCGTCAGGGTAATGAATCCCTTCTGACACGGCCACCAGGCAGTTTCCTTTTTCTTTGTAAACGCGATCCACATCCGTCAGAAATTGATCCATATCAAAATCCGTTTCCGGGAGATAAATCAAATCGGGCCCACAACCGTAAGCCGAAGCTAAAGCAGCTGAGGCTGCCAGCCAACCAGCGTGGCGGCCCATAATCTCAATAATAACGACCATACCTGTATCATATACGCGGGCATCGTGGTAGACTTCCATGCAGGACGTAGCAATATACTTTGCGGCGCTTGCATAACCCGGGCAATGATCCGTACCGAACAAATCGTTGTCGATGGTCTTAGGAACCCCCATCACACGGCACTCATAGCCCACTTTCTGCATATATTTGCTGATTTTGTTGCAAGTGTCCATGGAGTCGTTTCCGCCGTTATAGAAGAAATAGCGCACGTCGTATTTTTGGAAAATCTCCAGAATCCGTTTGTAATCAGTGTCGTCTACATCGGGATCCGCCATTTTATAGCGGCAGGAACCCAAGGCAGATGAGGGGGTATATTTCAGAAGAGAAAGCTCAGCGGGGTCCTCCTGTCCCATATCGAACAGACGGTCGTTCAATACGCCGACGATACCATGCTCAGCTCCCAAGACCCGGGTGATGGAAGTGTTTTTCAGTGCTGTCTCGATCACGCCCAACGCACTGGCGTTGATCACAGATGTGGGACCACCGGATTGACCAATGATACATGCGCCTTTCAATTTGCTCATTTTCTCATTACCTCCAAATTTTACTGTCTCACGAAAGCTGCCCGCCTGCATAAAAAGGGGGGAGCAGGCAACCGTTTTCTGCAAAACCTCGCTTCTTATATTATTTTACCATGCTTTGGAAAAAAAGTATAGGCTTTTTCAACAGGAATCTGAGAAATACACTTGCATTTATGCGCCAATATTGATAAAATTCAAGTACAAATTGATTAGGAGATGAAGTTTCATGGCACTTGTTTCATCCAAAGAAATGTTCGAAAAAGCATACAAGGGCGGCTACGCCATTGGCGCTTTTAATGTGAACAACATGGAAATCGTTCAGGGGATTACCGAAGCGGCAAAAGAAGTGGACGCGCCCCTGATTCTCCAGGTCTCCAAAGGTGCCCGCGCTTATGCAAACCATACCTATCTCATCAAACTGGTGGAAGCAGCCGTAATTGAAACCGGTTTACCGATCTGCCTGCATCTGGATCATGGCGACACCTTTGAGTTGTGCAAAAGCTGCATCGACGGTGGATTTACCTCAGTCATGATCGATGCCTCGTCCAAACCTTTTGAGGAAAATGTGGAGCTTACCAGACGCGTTGTGGAATATGCACATGATCACGGCGTGGTCGTGGAGGCTGAACTGGGTGCTTTAGCCGGCATTGAAGACGATGTCAATGTTTCGGCGGAAGATTCCCATTATACTCGTCCAGAAGAGGTCGAAGAGTTCGTCAGCCGCACGGGCTGCGATTCTTTGGCCATTGCCATCGGTACCTCCCACGGCGCATACAAATTTAAGCCTGAGCAGTGTACGCCAAATGAAAAGGGTATTCTCGTTCCGCCTCCGTTGCGCTTTGATATTTTGCATGAGGTGGAGAAGAACCTGCCGAATTTCCCCATCGTACTGCACGGATCCTCTTCGGTGCCGCAGGACTATGTGAAGATGGTCAACGAAAACGGCGGTGCCATGCCCGGCGCAATCGGCGTACCGGAAGATCAGCTGCGCGAGGCCGCCCGCAGCGCAGTCTGCAAAATCAACATTGACTCGGATCTGCGCTTGGCAATGACCGGTACAATTCGCAAATTCTTCCGCGAGCACCCCGATAAATTTGATCCCCGTGAATATCTAAAGCCAGCCCGCGCCAATATTCACGAGTTGGTTAAGCATAAATTGGTAGATGTACTGGGCTGTGCCGGCCATGCACACGAACTGAGCAACGGCTGATTCTCTGTTGTCTGTTATGTTTTAAGGAAATTCCTGCTGATAGAATCAGCAGGAATTTCTTTTTTACAGCTGCAGAAAGAAAGTCACCACTTTTGAAATAAACGCTTCGACACGCTTCACCATTGCCCTAGTGCAGGCATACAATAAAAAGGGCAGGGAGGTGTATTCCTTTTGACTTTATATCCATACAACCGACAAGCCGCCGTAGCGTACGCCCATCGGTGGGCCTTTCGCCGGAACCCGCGGTTTTATGATTATGAAAACCTTGGCGGCGACTGTACGAACTTTGCTTCACAATGCATTTATGCCGGTACTGGTATCATGAATTTTACACCAGTATTTGGCTGGTATTATATCAGCCCCAACGAAAAGTCTCCATCCTGGACAGGTGTTCCATATTTATTCGATTTTTTAACACGCACGCAGACATCAGTTGGACCAGCCGGACAGGATACGGACATTAGTCAAATTGAACCGGGCGACGTGCTGCAACTG
>OIWN01001859.1_pt1 | contig 15430 bp, 9 predicted proteins | sample 1587591 | NCBI WGS metagenome assembly OIWN01 (sample SAMEA3888901, study PRJEB22519) | human gut metagenome | biome: human gut; feature: human-associated habitat; material: faeces | place: Denmark | collected 2010 | reverse complement strand
CCTCGCACTGGGTGGGGTTGACCTTGCCGGGCATGATGGAGGAGCCGGGCTCGTTCTCCGGGATATGGATCTCCCCCAGGCCGCACCGGGGGCCGGAGGCCAGCCAGCGCACGTCGTTGGCGATTTTCATCAGATCCGCCGCCAGGGCCTTGAGCGCCCCGTGGGCGAACACCAGCTCGTCCTTGCTGGTGAGGGCGTGGAACTTGTTGGGGGCCGTGACAAAGGCCTTGCCCGTCAGCTCCGATACCGCCTCGGCCACGGCCGTGTCAAAGCCCTTGGGGGCGTTGAGCCCGGTGCCCACGGCGGTCCCGCCCAGGGCCAGCTCCCGCAGGCCGGGCAGCGCCAGCTCCACCATCGCCCTGTCCTTCTCCAGGCTGGTCCGCCAGCCGCTGATCTCCTGGGCCAGGGTGATGGGCACCGCGTCCTGCAGGTGGGTGCGCCCGCTCTTCACCACGTCCCCGTTCTCCCCCTCCAGCCGTCGGAAGGTCTCCACCAGCCCGTCAATGGCCGGCAGCAGCTTGTCCTCCAGCGCCACCGCCGCCGCAATGTGCATGGCCGTGGGGAAGGTGTCGTTGGAGCTCTGGGACATGTTCACGTGGTCGTTGGGGTGGAGCAGCTTCTTCCCCGCCAGCTCGTTGCCCCGGTTGGCCACCACCTCGTTCACGTTCATGTTGGACTGGGTGCCGCTGCCCGTCTGCCACACCACCAGCGGGAAGTGCCCGTCCAGCTTCCCCGCCACCACCTCGTCGCAGGCCCGGCTGATCAGGCCCAGCCTTTCATCGTCCAGCTTCCCCAGCCTGTGGTTGGCCAGCGCCGCCGCCTTCTTCAGAATCCCGAAGGCCCGCACAATCTCCTCCGGCATCTTCTCCGTGCCGATCTGGAAGTTCTGATAGCTCCGCTGGGTCTGCGCACCCCAGTAGCGGTCCGCAGGGACCTCCATCTCCCCCATTGAGTCCCGTTCCATCCGGTAGTCCATCCTGTCTCGCGTCTCCTTTCGTCCGCCCTCAGGCGGGATAGGCCTCGTCGATCTTGTGCAGCGCGGCCTCTTTCAGATTTTTGTAGATGCTCTGCCCGTGGGTGTCCATGCCCACCACCAGGGGGCCGAACTCATTGGCCTGGAGGTCCCACACGGCCTCTGGCATGCCCAGCTCAAACCAAGTCACATCGTTAATGCGCTCAATGCCCTGGGCCAGCTTGGCCGCGCAGCCGGGGGCCGCCTGGAGGTACACGTATCCGTACTGGCCGCAGGCCCGCAGGGTATCGGCGTCCATGCCGCCCTTTCCGATGACCGCCCGTACCCCCATCCGGCCCACTACATCGGCATAGGGCTCCATACGGATGGAGGTGGTGGGGCCGATGACGTTGAGCCGCCAGGAGCCGTCCTCGTTTTTCAGGGCCACCGGGCCGGCGTGGAACACCGCAGCGCCGGCAAAGTCCTTGGGCAGGGGCTTCCCCTCCTCCAGCAGGCCGCGGATACGCAGGTGGGCCATGTCACGGGCCGTAAATACATGCCCGGTCAGATACACCACGTCTCCCACGTGCAGCTTGCGCATGTCCTCTTCCTGGAGAGGTGTGGAAAAATGATAAGTAGCCATCCTTACTATACTCCTTTTTTGCCGTTTTGGAAATCAGAGCAGCTTCTCAACGCGGCCGTCGTCGTAGATGCGGATACCGGCCCGGCGGGCCACCCAGCAGTGGAAGTTGATCGCCACCGGCGCGATGGCGGTGTGGGTGTGGGCCCGCTCCATCTTGAGGGCCAGGCAGACGGTGTCGCCGCCGGTACCCGCCGCGCCCAGGCCCAGGCCGTTGATGGCGTCCTTCAGCTCCGCCTCCAGCGCGGCCAGCTCGGGGTCGGGGTTCACGTCGTCCCACCGGCGGGTGGAGATGGCCTTGCGGCTGAGCTTGGCGGCAATGTCCATCTGGCCGCCGATGCCGATGCCGATGCCGTAGGGGGGGCAGGGCTTGCCGCCGGCGTTGACGGCGGTCTCCAGGATGAAGCGCTTCAGGCCGGAGAGGTTTTTGCCCAGCTTGGCGGTGGTCATAATCTGCATGGCGTTGCCCAGCTCGGCGCCGCAGCCCTTAAAGCTGATGATGAAGTCGACGTATTTCTGGCCGGGGTGGTATTCATACTCGATATTGGGCACGCCCTTGCCGGTGTTGTTTCCCGAGTTCTCCCGGGTCAGGGGGTCCACCATGGAGGGGCGCAGGTAGCCCTTCTTCGTGGCCTCGGCCACGGCCTCCGAGATGGCCTCCCTGGTGCACTCCGGCAGGTTGCCGTCTCCAAAGGAGAGCCAGGTTGTGGGGTAGCCGGGAGACTGGCACACCGCCTTGTCCCCCTCCTTGGCGATGGACAGGTTGTCCACCATGGAGCGGAGCATGCTCTGGGCGGTTTCATTCGTTTCCCGGGCTAGTGCGTCTTTAAGCAGCCCCTTCACATCGGCGGAGATTTCGGTCACGGCGCGGATAACCGCGTCATGAATGGCGGATTTGACAAGTGCTTCGTTCTGATTCATAGCGCAATGCTCCATTCGTAAGGTAATGGGCGCCGCCGTTCCGGCGGCCGCCCGCTGAGGCAGGGCTTACAGCCCCTCAAACAGCCGGTTTATGTCATCCAGCTCCTCCAGGTGCGGCAGCCGCTCAACCAGCGCGGCAACCCGGTCCGGGCCCAGAACCCCGTCGGCCAGGGTGTGAAACTTCTCGTGCTCATAGGCCCAGGTAAAGGGGTTATTGAAGTCGCCATAGGGGTACTCCACCTGACGGGTGAGCACCCGGCCGTCCTCCAGAGTTACCTCCAACCGGTGGGCCCACCGGTTGCGGTCCGCCTGATAGCTGGCCTCCAGCTCCGGGTCGCACACCAGGGTAATCTTGTCCATCAGCCGCCGCACCCGTGGGTCGGAGGTGGCCTCCGGCGTGAAGGCGGACTCCCCCAGGTGGCCGTACACCAGCATGGCCGCGGTGCAGTACTGGCCGCTGAATTTGTAGCCGTAGGGGGTGGATGGCTCCGGATTGTCCACCGTGTTGACCGCCACCTGATAGGTGTGATCCACAATGCGGGTGATGTGCTCCGGCTCCAGCCGGTGCTCCCCCCGCAGCAGTTGGGCGCAGTAGTCCGCCGCGTGGGTGTGGCGACAGCAGGCGTAGGGCTTCAGGGAGTTGGTCAGCAGGGCGCAGTTTTCCCAGCTCAGCGCCCGCGTCAGCGCCTCCGGGTGGTTATCCGGCGTCATGGCGCCCAGCAGGCCCCGGTCTCCCGCCAGAATGTCCTCCGCAGCGGTAAAGCCCAGCGCCGCCAGGCGTGCCGACCGCAGGCCGCAGAGGGTACCGTTGGCGGTGTGCAGGGTCTTGCTCATGGCGCCGTCCTCCAGAAACTGCCACAGGCCGGCCGCCTGCGTCCCCGCCGAGCCAATGGCGTGCAGCAGTTTCTTCCGGTCCAGCCCCATCAGCTTGCCCGCCGCCACGGCAGAGCAGAGCGCCCCCACCACTCCAGTGGTATGCCAGTAGTGGTAGGAGCCTGGGTTGATGGCCTCCCCCACCCGTGCGCCAATCTCGTAGCCCGCGGCAATGGCAGCCAGCACCTCACGCCCGGAGCGGTGAAGCTTCTGCCCCACCGCCAGCGCCGCGGGGATGGTTACCGCCCCCAGGTGGGTGATGGAGGCGTTGTGCACGTCGTCCATATCCATGACATGGGCGCACGCTGCGTTCAGCGCGGCAGCATGTTCGCAGGAGAACCGCTCCAGTCCGCTGTTCCAGGCGGTCGCCTCCTGCTGTCCGTCCCCGGCGGCAAAGTAGCTGCGCCAGATCCCCCCCTGCGGCTGAACTGAGCCGGCTGCCGCCACGCCGAGCAGATCCTCCAGATAGAGCTTTGCGTTGTCCACCGCTTTGGAGGGCAGACTATCATAGCGGACTTCATATAGAAAATCGGAAAGCTGTTCTGTAAGCATTCGGACCTCTTCCTGGCTGTCCCATTGGTCCAGCCAAAACGCGCACCTTATCGGAATACCGCCCCATATTATTCCGGTATTCCGCGCAATAGCAGGTGCACATATTTTTCTTTTTATGTAGTATTTTTTTGTTAATATTTCATTTTTATCTCTTTTTTGCTTTTTCTCTGGTATACCAATTCGAATTATAGCAGATTCACTCAGCAAAGAAAATACACAAAATGAAAATCGTTACATTTGACAAAAGCCGTCGCTTTTCCTTGGTTATAACAGAGAAATGGCAAGTTGCATCTTTACAAATTGTATGCATAAGTGCTATATTGGCTCCACTGGTATACCGATTCTCCAATAAAGCACGCAATTTAAGTCGTTTTGATGGAACGGAAAGGGATATCCAATTATGAAAACAAACAAGCTTATGATCACCTGCGCCCTCTGCGGCGGCGGTACCACCCGCAAGCAGTCCCCCTACGTCCCCCTGACGCCGGAGGAGCTGGTCGCCGATTCTCTGGCCGCAGTTCGGGCCGGCGCCTGCATCCTGCACATCCATGTCCGCGATGACGAGGGCGCGAACACCATGGAGACCAGCCGCTTTGTGCAGGTGGTCTCCATGATCCGGGAAGCCCTGCGCACCAACCACCTGGATGCCATCATCAATGTTACCACCTCCGGCACCAAGTTCTCCGAGGATATGCGGGTGGCCCACCTGCCCATCCTGATGCCCGAGATGTGCTCCTATGACCCTGGTACCCTCAACTGGGCCAACAGCTACATCTTCCTGAACACGCCCCCCTTCCTGGAGCGGCTGGGCCTGCTCACCCAGGAGCTGGACATCAAGCCCGAAATTGAAATCTTTGACGCCGGTATGCTGGGCAACGTGGATTACTACCTGAAAAAAGGCGTCCTGAAGGCCCCGCTCCACTACCAGCTGGTTCTGGATGTCCCTGGTGGTATGCCGGGCAATATTGACTCGATCAACCATCTGGTTTCCAAGCTGCCGGAGGGCTCCACCTGGTCGATCACCGGAATCGGCAAAGCCCACATGCCCTGTATGCTGGCCGGTCTGGCCGCCGGCTGCGACAACCTGCGCGTCGGTCTGGAGGACAACGTGTTTATGAAGAAGGGCGAATACGCCACCAACGCCCAGTTGGTGGAGCGGGCGGTCAAGCTTGGTATCCTGGCCGGCCGTGAGATTGCCACCGCCGCCGAGGCCCGCGAGATTCTCGGCATCAAGCCTGAGAAGGGCGTTCTTTATCAGCCGTAAATTGACTTGGAAAAGGAGAATGCGCGATGAAATACGATTTTGAAACGATTATTGACCGCGATCCGGCCATCCGCGGCACCGGAAAGTACCGCATCATGAAGGACTCCAAGGGCAATAAGCCCCCCAAGGGCATCGTTCCCCTGTCGGTGGCCGACATGGAGTTCCGCACCGCCCCCTGCGTTATTGACGCAATCAAAGCCGAGGCGGACTTCGGCGTGCTGGGCTACCACCGCCTGACCGACAGCTTTCGGGAGTCCTGCTGCCAGTGGATGAAAACCCGTCACGATTGGGACGTTCAGCCCGACTGGATCGTCCCCTTCGAGCAGGTGGTTCCCGCCCTCTATAACGCCGTCTGGACCTTTACCCAGCCCGGCGACGGCATCCTGATCCAGACCCCCGACTACCATCACTTCACCGGCGCTACCGTAAACACCGGCCGCAAGGTGCTGGAAAACCGCCTGGTGGCGGACGAGAAGGGCCACTATACCGTGGATTTCGACGACTTCCGTGAGAAGGCCAAGCAGGCCAAGCTGTTCTTCCTCTGCTCCCCCCAGAATCCTACCGGCCGCGTCTGGACGGAGGAGGAGCTGCGCAGGATGGGCGAGATCTGCAACGAGTACGGCGTCATGGTGGTGGCCGACGAGATCCACCACGATCTGATCCAGCCCGGATACAAGCACATTGTGTATGCCTCCCTGGGCAAAGAGTTTGCCGACAACTGCGTAATCTGCACCTCCCTGAGCAAGACCTTCAACCTGGCCGGCCTGTGCTACGCCAGCATCATCATCCCCAACGACGAGGTGCGGGCCAAGTTCCAGAAGCAGATGGGCCTCCAGGCCTTCATGCACATCGAGCGCTTCGGCCCCGTGGCCCACGAGGCCGCCTACCGCCACGGCGCCGAGTGGCTGGAGGAGCTCATCCAGGTCATCAAGGGCAACTATGAGTATGTCCGCGACTTCTTCGCCCAGCACTTCCCCGGAGTTGTGGTCACCGAGCTGGAGGGCACCTACCTGGTCTGGTGCGACTTCCGCTGCTTCGGCATGAGCGACGCAGACATGAAGGTGTTCCTCACCGACGAGTGCATGCTCTACCTGGACAACGGCACCGACTTCGGCGCGGCCGGTTCCGGCTACCAGCGCATCAACGTCGCCTGCCCCCGCAAGACCCTGGCAGACGCTCTGGACCGCTTCTATCAGGCCGCCAAGAAGCGCGGCATGGCCCGGTAATTTCCCTGGAAACACGACCAGAATGGATTAGGAGGCTATGACATGTTAGAGAAAAAGGTACCGTTTTGTATCGACCACTTCAGCATCGCCACTACCCACCGCGACCGCCCGATCGACCTGGTGACCAAGCTGGGCTTTACCACCGCCGACTGCTACACCGACCGCACCGTGCACTTCATCTTTGAGAACTCCTACTTCGAGCTGTGCACCTACCAGCTGAACACCACCATCACTTGGCTGACCCAGTCCGTCCCCGCCACCAATCTGCCCAAGGTTCACTCCTATCGCCTGAGCGTCAAGGGGACTGACCCCAATCCCATGCGCAACGCTTTGATCGAGGGCGGCATTGAGACCATCGGCGAGATCAACAACCCCTTCCGCCAGCATGTCCGCTACGGTGAGAAGGAGGGCGAGGCCGGTTACCAGACCTTCTTTATTCAGAACTACGAGCCCTTTACCGACATTCTCTTCGGCTGCACCACCCATCTGGCCAAGGAGCTGATCGTCAAGAACGAGACCAAATTCCCCCACATCAACGGCGCCAAGCGCCTGGCCTACATCACCGGCTACTGCGACAGCAAGGAGCGCTTTGAGGAGGCCGACGCCGCCATCTCCAAGCTCTACAACGCCGCCAAGGGGGCCACTGACACCGGCTTCAACCTGGACACCTATCAGCTGGTGGATCACGACGCCTACGTGGCCGAGTTCGGCTGCGAGCCCCGCAACGACGGCCTGAAGCTGCCCATCGTGGCCGCCGCCTTCTCCGGCTGCCACCTGGAATTTGTGGAAAAGCGCGCCTATGATCTGAACCTGAATTACTTCCACAAGGACGGCAAGCTCTATGTGGACTGCCGCCGTACACTGGGTCTGTTCCTCGTGTTCATGCCCTGACCCCCGCCATTCCAGAATAAGAGAGGAGCAGCAACATGAAATCTGCCTTAAAAAAGGTGTCGCTGATCCTGGCCATCTGCTTTGTAGCATTTCACCTCTACACCGCAGCGTTCGGCACTATGCCGGGCATTGCGCAGAAGTCGATCCACCTGGGCTTCCTGCTGGTGATCTTCTACATCAATGCAATGGTCGACAGCGAGAAGCGTTGGGAGCAAATTTTTCTCGGTATTATGGCACTCTTCGCCCTGGGCGGCTGTGCCTACATCACCATCCTGGATGAAAACCTGCAACTGCGCGCCGGAATTGTGTACGCCAGCGACATTCTGTTTGCCATTCTTCTGATTATCGCTATCTTTGAGGCGTGCCGCCGGAAGATGGGCAATCCCCTGGTCATCATCACCCTGGTCTTTGTGGCCTACGCCTTCCTGGGCAAGTATATTCCCGGCTTCCTCAACCAGCCCGGCATGACGCTGAAGAAGTTCACCTCTTTGGTCTATCTGACCACAGACGGTATCTTCGGCTCCCCCCTCTATGCCTCGGCCTCCTATGTGGTCCTGTTCGTCCTGCTGGGCGCTATCATGAGCGTCTCCGGCATCGGCGACTATATGACCAATCTGGCCACCTCCCTGTTCGGCCACATGCGCGGCGGCCCCGCCAAGGTGGCTGTGGTGGCCTCCGGCTTCTTTGGCTCCATCAGCGGCAGTCCCACGGCCAATGTCATCGGCACTGGCACTTTCACCATTCCCATGATGAAAAAGAACGGCTTTGAGCCCGAGTTTGCCGCGGCGGTTGAGGCCACCGCCTCCACCGGCGGAGCCATCATGCCCCCCATCATGGGCTCCACCGCCTTTATTATGGCGGAAATGCTGGGCATTCCCTATACCGCCGTGGCAAAGGCCGCCCTGATCCCTGCTATTCTCTACTTCCTGGCCGTCCTCTTTGGCGTCGATATCTATGCCGCCAAGCATGGGCTGAAGGGCATTCCCCGCTCCCAACTGCCCAAGGTACGCAGCATGCTCAAGCAGATTTACATGCTTGCCCCCCTGATCTTCCTGATCTTCTGCATGGCCGTGTTCAATATGACCATCGTGCGCTCTGGCCTGCTGACCATCATCGTCACTCTCGTCCTGGTGGAAATCAACCCCAAGACCCGTATGACCAAGGAGCAGTGGCTCCAGATTCCTGTCCAGACGGTAAAGAGCGCCGTTTCCGTCGGCATTGCCTGCGCCATGGCCGGTATTATCAGCGGTGTGATCATGGGCAGCGGCCTGGGCTACCGCATCTCCTCCATCCTGACCAGCGTGGCCGGCACCAGCATGCTGCTGCTGCTCGTTCTGACGATGGTTGTCTCCCTGATCATGGGCATGGGCGTCCCAACCACGGCGGCCTATCTGGTTCTGGCCTCCCTGGTAGCCCCCACGATGATTCAGTTGGGCATTCCCCCGCTGGCCGCCCACATGTTCATCTTCTACTTCGGCTGCATCTCCTCCATCACCCCCCCTGTGGCGCTGGCCGCCTATGCCGGTGCCGGCCTGGCCGGGTGCGATCCAAACAAGACAGGCTACAAGGCGTTCCGTCTGGCCTTCTGTTCCTTCCTCATGCCGTACTTGTTTGTCTACAATCCGGTACTGCTGATGGAGGGCGGCGTGCTGGACATCCTCTGGAGCCTGGTTACCGCGCTCATCGGCGCCTATCTGCTGGCCTCCGGCTTCGAGGGCTTCTTCTTCCGCTGGAGCCTGAAGTGGTTCGAGCGTCCGCTCATGATACTGGGCGCTGTGATGCTGATTGTGCCCGGTATGGTCACCGATTTGGTAGGTATCGCCATCATCGTGGTGGAGTTTGTCACCGAGTTCATGTTTAAGCGTTCGGAGAAGTTCGTCCCCGTTACCGTTTCCCAGTCTACCACGTGACATTTTCCCCCGGGTGAATGCCATTGGAGAGAAAAAGAAAAGGAGATATCGTTATGAAAAAGCTGTCAAAACTTATGTGTCTGTTGCTGGCAGTCGGTATGCTGATGGGAATCGCCTCCTGTAGCAGTGATGCTGGAGAGGGGGGCGGAGGCTCCTCCGGCGGTACGGAAACCGTGCGCATCAGCTGCGGGCCCCTGAACGGCTATCAGAACGTCCTGTATAATTCCATTGCCGACATGATGAACAAAGCCAACCCCGGCAAGTACAGCTTTGCTATTGAGGCCTCCACCGGCTCCGCCGAGAATGCCCGCCTGCTGGCTATGGACGAAACCGACTTCGGCACCATGGGCATGGATATGACCCTGTCCTGCTACAATGCCGGGGGCGAGTTTGAGGGCCTGCCCGCAGAGCAGATCATGCACGTGGCCACCCACTCCGGCACCGGCGCGACGGTCCACGTTATCACTTCTGCGAAGTCCGATATTAACAGCATTCCCGACCTGGCCGGCACCAAATTCGGTGTCACTGCCGGCATGATGGCCGGTTACCTGGACGATGTTCTGTGGGCCTACGATATGACCACCGATGATCTGGGCAGCGTGGTAAACCTGTCCCTGTCCGACCTGTGCACCGCCCTCCAGGACGGCAATATCGACGCCTTCCTGTACGCCACTCCCGCCCCCGGCACCAACTTTACCGACCTGGCCATGTCCTTTGGCATCAAGGTCGTCGACATCGGCCAGGAGGCCGTTGACAAGCTGATGGCCGAGAAGCCCTGGTACCACACAGTGGTTATCCCCGCCGGCACCTATGACGGCTGTGATGAGGATATCACCACCTTTGCCCAGTACACCGCTCTCTGCGCCCGTGCCGACGTGCCCGAGGAGACCGTCTACAACCTGGTCAAGACCATGATGGAGAACGCCGATGCTCTGGAAGCCGTGCATAAGAACGCCGCCGGCACCTGTCCGGAGCGCGGCATCGAAGGCGCCCTGATCCCCATGCACCCCGGCGCCGAGCGCTATTACAAAGAGGTCGGCGTGCTGGACTGATCCCCAATTCCCTTTCAAATTCCCTCCAGATTGAAGCAAGCGGTACCGCCCATCCGGGCGGTACCGCTTGCTTTTGTCCCCGCAGGAATCAATAGATCCCCGTCAGCTCCTGATAGAGATTTTTTGCATAGGAGTCAGTCATACCGCTGATGAAGTCGGTCACCAGCAGCAGCCGCAGATAGAGGCGGTACCCCTCATCCTTTCCCTCTGCGTCGGCCCGGTAGCAGGCCAGTTGATTTTCGGAGAGCAGCTTGACCAGCTTTTTCTCCGCCGCCGTGGGCCGGTATTCCTCGGGGGCGTCGTCGCCGGCATCCAGGTAGAGCACCGCCGGGACAAACCGGGACAGCAGGGTGGTGAGTATGGTCTGGGCCGCCAGCTCCAGGGTGAGAATTCCCTCCGAGTCGTAGGCAAAGCGACCCATGGCCGCCTTCAAAATACGGATGGAGCCGCCGTGGAAGGTGCCCTCCATGATCTCCCGCCGGAACGTCCCCTCCATGATGGCGGAATAGGAGTCCGTCTGTCCGGCGCCGTAGGGGACGAAGCCGAGGGCGGCGGTATACATGAGCCAGTGGCGGGCATAGGCGATCCACCGCTGGAAGGCCGCCATGGAGCTGCTCTCCCGCTCGCGCAGGCGGGTCAGCTCGTCGATCATCTCGGCGGATTTTTTGACCTGGCCGCCGTTGAGGCCCCAGTCGTCCTTTTTCGCCTCCAGGGTGTCCCGGAAGAACCGCTCGAACTCGTCCAGGGTGAACAGGCCCTTCTTGTAGGCGTCCTCCAGATCGGCAGTGGCATAGGCGATGTCGTCCGCCGCCTCCAGAATATAGGTCAGGGGATGGCGGCAGAAGCCCTCCACCGTCCGGGTACCGGTGGCGGAGGCCAGCGCGCCGAAAAGCGCCTCCTCGGCCTTGTAGTAGCCCAGCTTTGTGGAGCTTCACGTCGGCGCTGGCCTTGTCTACCCGGGTGGAATCCACCGGGTACTTGACCAGGGTGTTAAGCACGGCAGGCATGAGATCCATACCGAAGGCGCTGTCCACCCGGTACACCTTGGTCAGCAGGCGCAGGGCCTGGGCGTTGCCCTCGAAGTGGCAGAGATCGGCCTTCATCTGGCGGTCCAGCCACTGGGACAGGGGGCCTGCCCTTGTAGCTCAGACGGTCCAGGTGGCTCTTGAACCAGTCGCCGATGACCACCTCGCCGAAGTGGCCGAAGGGCGGATTGCCGATGTCGTGAAGCAGTCCGGCGCACATGACGGCGTTGGCCGCGTCCCGCGCCTCGTCCTCCGTCATGGCGTAGGGGGTGCCGCTCTTGTTTTTGCGGATATTGGCGGTAATCATGGTGGCAAGCTGCTTGGCCAGCGCCGAGGTCTCCATGGAGTGGGTCAGCCGGGTGCGCACAAAGTCACTCTTGTCCAGGGGAAACACCTGGGTCTTGTCCTGGAGACGGCGGAAGGGCGCGCTGTTGACAATCCGCCAGTAGTCCAGCTCAAAGTCGTTCATCGGGTATTTGGACAGGTCGTCCGGGATGTCCAGCGGTTCCTTCCGCCGGGCATACAATAGGATCTTCCATTCCATTGGTTCCCCTCCTTTTCTTTTTCTCTATGTGGCTTCGGCAAAATGGAACACCATTCCACAACGTTTTCTTTATTATAGCATAAAATCCCTCTGAAAAAACAGCGGCGGCGTGTTTGAAAACCTTCACTTTTTCAAACACGCCGTTGTAATTACATAATATACCACAGCTTTCCAGGAATAACAAGCGCTTTTGCTAGAACTATACGCTTTCTTGTTGTCAATTTTAGCTTTTTTCGACAAGTAATTTTACGGACTGAAAAAGTGAAATTTTTTAAACATGAGGCGCGATATCCCCAATATTCATAAGAGAGGAGTTTTAAAAACATGAAAAAGCGATTGTTATCCCTTATTTTGGCTCTATGTATTATAATTTCTTTTTCTCCTTCAACTCTGGCTGCAAATCTACCGGAGGTAGACGTGCGGACGGAGGGGCTTACCCCGGCGCAGCCCCAGGAGGCGCCCGCAGAGAAGCCGAGGGATGCCGGCGCGGAGCGGCGGACGATTTATGTCTCGAACGAAGGTACAGAGGAGGACGACGGCGCGACCGCCGAAACGCCGACCACGCTGGCCCGTGCAACCGAATTGGCAAACGAAGGGAAAAAACCGGTCGAAATCGTGGTCTTAGGACAGGTATCAGTAGATACCTGGACTAGCCCCACTGTAGAGACTACTCTTCGAGGCGGGGACGAGAACGCGGAGCTGCTGTTTGAGTATTGTTCGGCCTCGGATGGAGCGTACAACATCAGTCTGGCAGATGCCCTGACCATAGATGAGATCAAATTTAACTGCAACTATACGGATTATTTTTTTAGCAGATATTATGGTACCTACACCATCGTTGCCAACGGTTATCCGTTGGTCATCGCCTCGGGCGTGCAGTACAGCTATTATACCGCAGACACCATTGTTGACGGTAAAACATGTAGCACATCCAGCTGCTATGTGATTGGCGGAGGTCTGGACGAGGATATCACCGGCGGCACTCATGTGGAGATTTATACCTCCTTGCCGCTTACCTATGTATACGGCGGCGGAGTGAATGGCTCCGTGGAGAGCAATGTTTATCTGCACATTGAAAACTGCGGTAAGATTCAGCATGTGCGCGCTGGTGGTTACGCAAATAAAAAAGATGCCAAAGTCAACGGAAATATAACGTTGGACTTTATCAACTCAGTCACCGATAATCCTATCTATGGCGGCGGATATGCGCGGTCGTCCTATTCAGCGGAGGTTACTGGTTCAATTTGCATAAATCTGTCCGGACTAAATAATGGCTTTGGCAGGCCCATTTACGGCGGCGGGTATGGGAAAAACGCTCCAGTAGTAGGAAATATTACATTTAACATTTCAAATACTAAAATGAACAATAATGCGGCCGCTATCTATGGCGGCGGGTACGACAGCGACGTAACAGGAGACATCTTTATCCATATCAAAGAGAACAGCCTTATCTCAGAGGAAACCGTCTGGGGCGGCGGAACCGGAGATTCCACCATAACAGGTGGTGTTACAATCACCGTGGATGACAGCAGTGAGGTGATCGGTGAGATCCGCGCTGGAGGCAATGAAGGTGCGGACGTGATCGGCGATGTCGTAATCACAGTATCCGGTGGCCCCCAATCCGCCTGCCCGACCATTTTTGCGACCGGTAAAGGGGAGGACGAGGATAACCCGGCCCAAGTTGACGGCAATGTCTCCATTACTCTGCACGGCAGCCGGGCCAACGTATACACACTGGACAAGTTTGGCGAAGTGACCTCCGACCATACGGTTACGATTATCCTGGACGACACTGACGAGCTAAGCGGCGCGGTGCGGGGTGATTCCAAGCTGGACCAGCACCTTTATAACCATGAGAAAGATAACCCCACCCGTACCGGAAACGGCGCCAGCGTCATCGTCAAAGGCGATTACACCTCTACCGGAATCCACGGGTTCCCTGAGGTTGTAATTGAGGACGGCGGCATCCTGCGCGAGCATCTCGCCTCCGGCGAGACGCTGTTTGACGGCGTGGAGACTGTCACCATTCAAGAGGGCGGCGCGCTGGATCTGCTGCAAAGCAACGAGATTTCCGGAAACTTCACTTGTGCAGGCACATTGAAAATGCCTGCGCCGATCAGCGCAGAAGCAGATATCTGCTATTTGACTGGGGGCAGCAATGTCACCGTGCAGGAGGGCGCGGCCTATGTCCCCACTAAGGATAACGGCGCGGCCGATGCGGACTACGTCAAGGGCGATGTGTTCCTCAAGCAGGGAACAGTATACACAGAGCCGTCTGCAAAGGTTGACTTTGCCGTCTCCGAGGCCGGTCAGGCCAAGGAATACTTCACGGATGACCGAGCGGTAACAGACGAGTCCGACATCACCCACGAGTGGTTTGTCGACCAGACCCAGTATGTCACCATCCGCCCGGCGGACATTACGGTTTACACCGGCGGCAACAGCTATGACGGCGTCACGGACGAGAACGGCCAGATTGTCAGCGGCAGCGGCCTGCCTGAGGCAGGCTATCTGCTCACCGTCCCGGAGGAGATTAACGATATGCTGGAAGGCCCTGGACAGGCGGTTGACCTCGCCGGTCACCTGACCTTTACCTATGGCGCCGGCGAAACCGTCCGGGCCTGGGATATTCAGCTTTACAGCGGCGGCGCTACCAGCACCACCGACCCGGTGGACGGAATCGCCCGTTATATCTACCGGATGGAATCGGTAAAGGAAGGCCAGGATCCCGTTCGGCTCCAGTTTACGGATCCAGAGACCGGGGAAGTCAAGATCAGCGACGAATTCGAAGTCTCTGCCATCGAGCAGAACAGGACCTACTCCATGACCATCTACTCCGGCGGGGTGGATCAGGACCTCGTAAAGGCGGTGTTCAAAGATATTCCCGAACATTCCGACGAGACATTTACCTACCCGGTCAAGATTGAAGAAGGCGCCCTCACCATTCGCGGTGCGACAAAGGAGGGCGTCACTGCCCCGGTGGAGGACAAGGCAGACGATGTGACGGGGGACGCCATCACCGCGGTGGCCCCGGCGGACGTTACGTACTACGTCAACGACAGCCAGGTGGAGATCACCGACAAGAACGCCGTCCACCTGCTGACCGACGAAGTGCTGGACGACCAGGTGCTCATTGATCACATCAGCAATGAAATCATCGGGTCTGATACCGGCATCCCCAACGGCGACTATCTCTACGAGTTCCAATACCTGGATCTGGTGGACAGCAGCAACGGCAACGCCTATGTGACCCTGGGCGACGGCCAGACGATAGATCTCTACTGGCCGGTGCCCGACGACGCCGACACCTCTGCGCCCTTCTATATCGTCCACTTTGACGCGCTCGACCGCGACTACGAGGGCGCGGCGGACGAACAACTGAAGGAGAATCCTGCGGAGAAGCTGGACGGCACACTGGTAACCCTGAACGGCAAACAGTATATCAAGTTTGCCACCGGCAGCTTCTCCCCCTTCGCGCTGGTCTATCAGAAGGAGTCCGGCGGCGGGGACCACGGCGGCGGTGGTGGCACCACCTACTACACCCTGCGCTATGAGAGCAATGGCGGCACCAAATACAAGG
>OIWN01001853.1_pt1 | contig 15465 bp, 15 predicted proteins | sample 1587591 | NCBI WGS metagenome assembly OIWN01 (sample SAMEA3888901, study PRJEB22519) | human gut metagenome | biome: human gut; feature: human-associated habitat; material: faeces | place: Denmark | collected 2010 | reverse complement strand
TGATTAAAATGTGACGCCATGGGCATCACACAACCATTATTCTTTTTTCTTTATTATTTTTCTTCGCTCTTTTCCATAGTAATACATAGTAAATTATACACACCACACCCGCAAAACACAAGTAGCGCCATACAAAAAAGGCGTGCGGGGTTGGCCGCACGCCGGAGAGGCTTCTTTTGTGTTATCTTGTGTGCCGGTCCTTTACTTCGTGGGCGTGGCCGATTACGGCGCTGCGCTTATGGAACAGCAGGCCCACCACGGCAAACATACCGCCCTCGATCAATACAGTAAACAGCCAGTCCCCCGTTACCAGGTAGCTGCCTGCCAGGCAGGTCAGCAGGGTGGGGATCGGCATGCTGATGCAGATAGCCGCAAAGAACTGTTTCGGCTTCATGTTGGCGTGAGCGGCGGCATAGGGAATGATGCCGTTGGGTAGCCCCGGTGTGATAAACGCCAGAATGGTATAAAACCAGGGGTTCTTGCTGTTGCGCACGCTGTTCAGCAACTTATTCGCCTTGGGGCTGTTCGCTGTGAGCAGTTCAATGACTTTTGCCAGGCGGCGCGCCAGCAGAAACACCAGAAAGTTTGCCGCCACCGATGCCGAAAAGCTGGTCACAAAGCCTTTCCACGGCCCATAGGCGATCCCCGCCGCCAGTTGGACCGGCATGGCCGGGATTACCAGCGATACCACCTGCACGAACGCCAGGAACCACAGCGTCAAAAAGCTGCGCAGCCGCCCTTCGCTTGTCAAATAATCGCTCAGAGCCTGTTCGTCCCCGCTGGAAAATGCAGTCCATAACCCCGGCAACAGCAGGCGGAATGTTTCAATAATCAGCAGCACCATAACCAGAATTACGGCTGCTGCCGCAATAACGGCCAGGCGCTTGGTGCGTTCGGGGGGCTGTTGTTTCATGCAGGGGTACTCCTTAATTCTAAAATATAAGGCAATACCGCACAATTCTAAGTGCCGATACGGCGAGCGAGGTGCGGCAGATGCTAGGCCAAAAGCGCAGATAATACTGGATGCTGCAAAGGTGAGCGCCGCCAGTGGCGGAAACAGCGAACCGAAGCAGGGGCAGCGGTCGCAGAGTGCGAGGGGCTTTTGCCCCCGAAGCACGATGCGGGTACCGCAACCCGACATTATCGAGCATTTTGGCAACGCAGATGCCGTGCCGCAGCTGCCGGAGCGGTGCTTAAGCCGCAAGGCGGGAATTGTGCGGTGTTGCCTTTAGTTTGGGGCTGCCCCAGCGCCGGATAGAAAGCGCGCACGGGGCTGGCCGACAAAAAGGTACAAAACGTGGGACGATGCACAAGCACCGCCCCACGTTATTTTATATTGGCAGAAATAAGATCAGAAATAGCACTTGATGTTGAACTTATCCACGTTCTGCTTTTCTTCCACCACCAGTTTTTCATGGTTGAAGTCAAAATGCACGCTGCGGCAGTCATCCGTATTGCGGGTCAGGCGCAGCAGGGTGTCCACGCGCTTCTGCTCGTCCTTGGTATAGAACAGGTAGCTGGCGCCTTCGCGCTTGGCGCGGCCGGTGCGGCCGATGCGGTGGGTGTAATGCTCGTTCTCTTCGGGCACATCATAGTTGATGACGGCGTCCACATCCGAAACATCGATGCCGCGGGCGGCCACATCGGTGGCAACCAGCACATTGATCTCGCCGGCCTTAAAGCGCTGCATGATGCGGTTGCGTTCCGCCTGGCTCAAATCGCCATGCAGGCAGTCTACATTAAAATGCAGCCGGGCCAGCTGGTTTGCCAGCATGCCGGTGTTGTACTTGGTGTTGCAAAACACCATTACGCGCTTGTAATCCTTGCTGATGATGATCTGGGCCAGGTCAGCCAGCTTGTCGCGGCCGGTGGTCAGCAGCTTGTACTGGGCAATTTTGGGGCTGGATTCCTGCACCGGCTGAACGTCTACTTCGGCGGCGTTGTGCTGGTACAGCCAGCCGATATCCAGTACCTCGCGGCTGATGGTAGCGCTGAACATGGATAGGGACTCTCTGCTTTTCAGCAGGTCAATGATGCCGCGCACATCCTTGTAAAAGCCCATGTTCAGCATTTCGTCGGCTTCGTCCAGCACAATGGTCGTCACCTGCGAAAGATCCAGCGCATGGTGGCGGTAGTGGTCCATCAGGCGGCCGGGGGTGGCAACCACGATCTGGCAGCCGGCTTTCAGCTGTTTCTGCTGCTTTTCCAGCCCGGCACCGCCGTACACGCACACCACGCGGATCTCCGGCAGGAACTGCGCCAGGTTAGTCAGATCCTGTGCAATCTGCTGTGCCAGCTCACGCGTGGGGCTGAGCACAACGGCCTTGGGCGCACCTGCAGGGAAACCAGCGGCCTTTTGCAGAATGGGAATGCCGAACGCAACGGTTTTGCCGGTGCCGGTGGGGGCCTTGGCAATCATATCATGCCCGGCCAGCATCAGGGGAATGGCCTTCTGCTGGATTTCGGTCATCTCGGTATATCCCATTGCCTGTGTTGCCCGGATGATCTCCGGCCGCACGGAGGAAGAAAGTTCAGTGAAGTTCATAAATTAGTGTATACCTTTCGTGTTAGTTAGGGGTTAGGAGGGAGGAGTTAATTAGGAATGAGAAATTAGAAATTGGAATGAATGATAAATTTATATGTAGGGCGGGGTCACTGACCCCGCCGGAACTTAGGGCAATACCGCATAATTCTAAGTGCCGATACGGCGAGCGAGGTGCGGCAGATGCTAAGCCAAAAGCGCAGATAATACTGGATGTCTTATCGAGCATTTTGGCAACGCAGATGCCGTGCCGCAGCCGCCGGAGCGGTGCTTAAGCCGTAAGGCGGGAATTGTGCGGTGTTGCCTTAGGTCGGATTGAACATTGAAAATATGTGACTAATCCACAAATTACTTGTAGGGGCGGCGTCCCCGACGCCCCGGATGGGCAATAATTATACCGCACATTTCAATGGATCTAACGTCTTATATGGCTTTCCGACTTTCCCGAAAAAAACGCTTTTTCCCATTATAACAGCAAAAGCCGGGTGCGGCAAGTGCGCACCCGGCAAAATGCGGTGTGTTTTGCGTTTTACAGCTCACAGGGGGAAAAACCGTCCTTGCCCAGCACCAGAACACGGGTATAGCCCAGTTCCTTCAGCTGTGCGGCGGCTTCCTCAAAGCCAAAGGTCAGGGCCTTGGCTTCGTGGGCATCGGCGGTAATGGTCACATTGCCGCCCATGGTCAGCCATTCTTTCAGGATGGCCGGGGAGGGAAAGTAATCCTCGCGGAAGCCGCGATAAACCGAGCTGGTATTCACTTCCAGCACGCAGCCAGCCTGTGCAGCGGCTTCCAGTGCCTTGTGGGCAGCGGCGGTATAGCGCGGGTCGGATTCATCAAAAAACTTGCCGCTGCCGTTCACCTTTTTGATCAGGTCAAAATGACCCAGGATGGTGGGCTTTTTGGCGGCAACTGCGGCTACATTGGCAAAATACGTTTCCACCACAGCAAGGCCGTCGCCGTCAAAGTCGTCCTGGATGCAGGCAGCCAGATCCGCTTCGCGCCAGTCGATCTCGTAATATTTGCCGGTCTTGGGGCCCTTGACATAATGGGTGCTGCCGATCCAGTAATCATAGGCAGCCGGGTCGTCATCGCTGTACAGATCCCATTCCAGGCCGCACAAAATGTCCAGCTTGCCGGCATAGCGCTCTTTCAGTTTGGCTACCTGGGCGCGGTACAGCTGGGTGCGTGCATTGGTCATGCAATACTCAATGTCGTGCGGGGTGTGGCTGTGGCCAGAGAAGCCCAGCGTTTTCAGCCCGGCTTTCCAGGCGCTCAGGGCAAGCTCCTCCAGGGTGTTTTTGCCGTCACACAGCTTGGTGTGAACATGAACCGAACTGAGCAGATATTCCTTAGCCATTACTGCATCCTCTCCTGTTTCACTTTATGGTCAATAACATGGCGCTTTTCCAGCTCTTTGGTGATGTCTTCTACGGAAATGCCAAGTTCAATCATCAAAACCATCACATGGTAGGCAAGGTCGCTGATCTCGTAAACGGTTTCCTCTTTGTCGCGCTTGCTGCCTGCAATGATCACTTCGGTGGATTCCTCGCCGACCTTTTTCAGAATCTTTTCCAGACCCTTGTCAAACAGGTAGGTGGTGTAGCTGCCCTCTTTGGGGTTGGTCTTGCGGCCTTCGATCAGCTCATACAGCCCCTGCCAGGTGAACTGCTTCAGCTCATCGGAAACATAGACCGGATTAAAGAAGCAGCTTTCCGCGCCGGTGTGGCAGGCGGGGCCGCTCTTGATGACATCCACGACCAAAGCGTCCTTATCGCAGTCTGCGGTGATGGAAACCACGCGCTGCACATTGCCGCTGGTTTCGCCCTTGCGCCAGATCTCCTGGCGGCTGCGGGACCAGAACACCGTGCGGCCCTCGGCAATCGTCAAAGCCAGGGTTTCGGCGTTCATATAAGCCAGGGTCAGAACCTCTTTGGTGTAGTGATCCTGCACAATGGCCGGAATCAGGCCGTTGGCATCAAATTTCAGAGTTTTGGAATTTTCGGTGATTTCCATGGCGAACTCCTTATCTAAAACGGCGAAAGGCTGGGTACACTCTGCCGGGCCGCAGATTCATGCGAACCGCACAGCCGGATTCCCAAAAGTTTCCCCATTCTCAGTAAAAAACTATAAGTATAGTTTAGCGTGTTTTGCGTTGTTTGGCAAGCCCCAATTATATGGGCTGCTTTTGCCTGTTATACCCGCATCTCTACGCCGTTTTCACGCAGGTAAAGCTTCAAATCACGGATGTCCACCTGCTTCGTGTGGAAGATGGAGGCTGCCAGCCCGGCGTCCACGCGGGGGTGGTTCAAGAACAGCTCCTTGAAGTCATCCATCTTGCCAGCACCGCCGGAAGCGATGATGGGCACAGCACAGCGCTGGGCCACGGCGTCCAGCAGCTCCAGGTCAAAGCCGTTCTTTACGCCGTCCGTGTCAATCGAGTTGACAACCAGCTCGCCCGCGCCGTTTTTCACGCCATGCTCCAGCCAGTCCAGCGCGTCAATGCCGGTGTTTTCGCGCCCGCCTTTGGTGAACAGCTTGAACTTGCCATCCACCCGCTTGATGTCCGCCGAAAGCACCACGCACTGATTGCCGTAACGCTGGGCAGCGGCGGAAATAATGGCCGGGTTCTTGATGGCACCGGAGTTGACACTTACTTTGTCGGCACCGCATTTCAGCACCCGGTCAAAATCTTCCAGGCTGCCGATGCCGCCGCCGACCGTCAGCGGGATAAAAATTTCGCTGGCAACGCGGCGCAGAATATCGGTAAAAATCGTGCGGCCCTCCACGCTGGCGGTGATATCATAAAACACCAGCTCATCAGCCCCGGCCGCGTTGTAATAGCGGGCCATCTCGACCGGGTCGGCCATATCCTGTAATCCGGCAAAGTTGACACCCTTGACCACACGGCCGTCTTTTACATCCAAGCACGGGATGATGCGTTTGGTAATCATGCGCCCAGCCCCCTTATTCCTGATACAGTGCCACAGCCTGTTTGAGGTCGATGGCGCCGGTGTAGATGGATTTGCCCAAAATTGCGGCGTGGCAGCCCATGGCCTGCAGCTCCGCCAGCTCTTCCATGCGGGCAATGCCGCCGGATGCCGTGATCTCCAGGCCGGAAATCTGCAACAGCTCACGGTACAGGTCCATGTTGGTGCCCTGCATTGTGCCGTCGCGGGAAATATCGGTGGCGATGATCGCCTGCACGCCAGCTTCGGCACAGCGGCGGCAGAAAGCAACGCCCGGTTCGGGGGTGACTTCTTTCCAGCCGTTCACAGCCACAAGGCCATCGCGCATGTCCACGCCAACGGCAATTTTGGGGCCGTATTTCTGCGCCATGCGGGCGGTAAAATCAAAATCCTTTACGGCAATGGTGCCCAGGATGCAGCGCCCCACGCCGAGGGAAAGATACTGTTCAATGCGGGCTTCGTCACGGATGCCGCCGCCGACCTCGATAAACAGCCCGCCCTGCTTAGCAATGGCGGCAATGGTGGTCATGTTGGCGGTGGTGTCATCCTTGGCGCCGTCCAAGTCCACCACATGCAGGTACTTGGCCCCGGCGGCAATAAACTCCCGTGCCTGGGCGGCGGGGTCTGCATTGTAAACGGTCATCTGGTCGTAATCGCCCTGGTACAGGCGCACGGCCTGCCCGCCGCGCAGATCAATGGCAGGATATAACTTCATGGCTGCACCTCACAATTCTGCAAAGGCCCGCAGCATGCGCAGGCCGGTATCGCCGGATTTTTCGGGGTGGAACTGCGTGCCATATACCAGGCCATTTTTCACAGCGCCCGTTACCGGGATGCTGTACTCACTGGCAGCCAGCGTGTTGGCGGCACAGTTTTTGGCGTAAAAGCTGTGCACATAATACACATACTCACCGGGCTTGGTGTACTTGAACAGCGGGTCATTTTCCCGCCCCGGCACAATGTCCAGCCGGTTCCAGCCGATGTGCGGCACTTTCAGGCTGGGGTCTTTCAAATCGTCTGCCAGCGGGCACACTTCGCCGGGAATCAGGCCAAGGCCGGTGTGTTCGCCGTACTCATAGCTTTTTTCAAACAGCAGCTGCATGCCCAGGCAGATGCCCAAAAGCGGTTTGTGCTCCACTTCCTGCTTGATAACGGGCACCAGGCCGGTGGCTTCCAGCTTGGCCATGGCATCGGCAAACGCGCCCACACCGGGCAGAATGATGTGGTTCGCCGCGCGGATGGCGGCAGCGTCGCGGGTCACTTTGGTTTCCAGCCCCAGGCTTTTCAGGCTGGAAGCCAGACTGAACAAGTTGCCCACGCCGTAATCAATAATTGCGATCATATACGTTCCCCCTTTTTGCATGCTGCTGTTGCAGCGCCCCTCTTAATACCTGGGGTTAATGTAGCCCCAGGGCCAGCCGGACCTCGTTCATTTGGATCTGGTCCGTGTCATATTGGTAAACCGTTCCATCGGCAAAGGTATAACGCACAAAAACGCCGGTGGGGTTTTTGGCGGTCTCTTCGGGTATTTCCACTTCCCACAAGTCCAGCACCGCGCCGCTGTGGTAGCGGACGGTGAGCGGCTCCCCCTGCGGGCAGCTTGGCTGCACTTTACCCGCCCCGGCGGCGCAGATCAACCGGCATAAGCGGCTGCTGGCATCCGGGTTCAGGGAGGAGGTTTCGCCGTTGCGGGTCAGCGCAGCGCCGATCTTGCCCGCGTTTTCCACACTGGCGGCAAAATCGGTGGAAAACCTGCGGTAGCGCTGGTGGTAACGCGCCGCCCAGCCAATGGTGCCAATGCAGATTACCAGAACCACACAGGCCGCCGCCAGGAACACCGCCCCGCCCCAGCCACGCCGCCGTTTGCCGGGTTTAATTCTGTCATACAGGTTCATGGTGTTCCCTCCTGATACAGTGGGTCCAAAACCCATTTGAGCGGGTTTTATTGCACAATGGCCCAGTAATCGGTTTCAGTGCGGATGATGTGGTCGTAGAAAGAGCGTTGGAATACGGAATGCCCGGCCCTGTGAGCAACGCGCCCTTTGAAAATGCGGACAACCTGGGAAATATTTGTAGGGGACGATGCCTGCATCGTCCCGCCCGCTTTGGGTTGGATGCCCACCAAAAAATGAATATGGTTTGGCATAATTACATAATGCAGCAAACCATCCATTTGCAATAATGCCTGTTCAGCAATGCGGCCCAGCGGTGATAATTCAATATGCACATCAGGTTTGAGCCCGTCATGCGGGCCGATGCGAGCATCGGCCCCTACAACTGAACCAAGGTTACATACACGGTTTTGGGTGCATATGGTAACAAAATACACGCCGCGGGCACTGTAATCATACCCCTTTAACCGGTTCCCTTTGCGGTCTGGTAATTCCGTCCCCATGCCACTTTACCCCAAAATCAAATCCAGCTCCTCAAAGAATCGCTGCATCTGTTCCGGGGTACCGATGGTGATGCGCAGATAATCGGAAAGGCGCGGGGCGCTGAAATAGCGGATCAGCACGCCTTTTTGCCGCAGGCGCTCAAAAATCTGTTTGCAGGGCATGCGGCTGGTGGTAACGAACAAAAAGTTGGTGGCGGAATCCGGCCCGGTAAAACCGCGCTCCCGCAGCTTGGCCATTGTGTCGGCGCGGGTGGCGCAGATCTTGCCCACCGTATCACGGAAGTAATTCTCATCCTCCATGGCGGCCACGGCGGCAGCCTGGGAGAGGGAATTGACGTTGTATGGGCTGTAGCTGAACTTGATGCGGTTCATATCGGCAATCAGCTCCGGGTTTGCCACGCAGAAGCCCACGCGGGCACCGGCCAGATTGTGGGATTTGGAGAAGGTCTGCACCACAATCACATTGTCATATTTCTTGGTCAGCGGAACGCAGCTGGCGTTTGGCCCGGCAAAATCAATGTACGCCTCGTCCACAATCACAATGCTGTCGGGGTTGGTGCGCACCACTTCCTCAATGGCGGCCACCGGCTGCAGCAGGGTGGTGGGGGCGTTGGGGTTGGCAATCACGATGGTCTCATTCAGGCCGTGGTACTTGCTCAAATCCAGCGAGAAATCTTCCTCCACCAGGATCACATGCTGCGGAATGTGCAACAAATCGCACAAAACCGGGTAAAAGCTGTAGGTGATATCGGCAAATGCCAGCGGGTGGGTTTCATCGCAGAAAGCGCGCAGCGCCAGCAGCAGGTTTTCATCGCTGCCGTTGCCGCACAAAATATTTTCCGGCTGCACGCCGCAGTGGCGGGCAATGGCGGCGCAGAGCGCGGTTTCGGTCAAATCGGAATACAGCCGCAGCCCCGGCACTGCTCCGGCCACCGCCGCCGCCACGCCGGGGGCCGGCGGGTAGGGGTTTTCGTTGGCGTTCAGCTTGACAAGGTCAGGCAGTTTCAGCTGCTCGCCGGGGGTATAAGGCTCCAGCGCAGCCAGTGTTTTGGTAAAATAACGGCTCATTTGGGTCACCTCTTTGTTGGTGCAGCAGCCGGGCCGCCGCACCGGATCAGGAAAGTCCGTGACATAACGTGTATCCTGCGCCCATTTGGCGGGGTCGGTGTCGATGTAGTGCCAGATTGGTGTTGTAATCATCGGGAGAACGGATGATGTGGTCGTAATATCCGCGCTGCCAGAGTGCATGCCCGGCAGTTTTGTTGGTCAGCCGTTTCAAAGTGGAGATAAACATCGGGATGACCTGGCTTGCGCGGGCGGATGTAGGGGGCGGCGTCCTCGACGCCCCCGGATGGGCCTTGCTGAATGGCAATCAATAAATGGATGTGATTGGGCATTACAACATATTTTTCAATCCGCACATGGGGATAAAATGCAATCATATTCCCCAACTGCCGTGCAACAATTTTACCGGTTGGTGACAATCGGGTTCGCGGGGCGTCGGGGACGCCGCCCCCTACAATCGTTCCAAAGGTGCAACGCTTGTTTTTGGAACAAATCGTAATGAAATACACACCGGATTGGCTGTAATTATATGTTGCTAAACGGTTGGCCTTCCGCTCCGGTACCCCCATCCTTCACTGGTTCTCAAAACGGATGGTAACGCTCTTGGCGTGGGCGTGCAGGCCCTCATGCTCGGCAAAATCGGCAATGCGGGATTGAACTTTGCCCAGGGCATCGCGGGTGTAATAAATGAAACTGGACTTTTTCACAAAATCGTCCACGCCCAGCGGGCTGGAAAAACGTGCCGTGCCGCTGGTGGGCAGGGTGTGGTTGGGGCCGGCAAAATAATCGCCCAGTGCTTCCGGCACATTCTTGCCCAGGAAAATGCTGCCCGCGTTCTTTACGCTGTTCAAAACGGCGAACGGGTCGTCCACACAAATTTCCAAATGCTCCGGGGCAATGATGTTCACGGCGTCAATGGCCTTGCTCATATCGTCCGTTACAATGATCTTGCCGTTGGTGTCCACGCTGGCGCGGGCGATGGCGGCGCGGGGCAGCTGTGGGATCTGCACTTCCAGCTCGGCTTGTACGGCCTTGGCCAGCTCGGCGCTGTCCGTTACCAGCACGGGGCTGGCCAGCTTGTCATGCTCGGCTTGGCTCAGCAGGTCAGCTGCCACCCAGGCGGGGTTGCAGCTGCCATCCGCCAGCACCAGAATCTCCGAAGGCCCGGCGATCATATCAATGCCAACCTTGCCGAACACTTTGCGCTTGGCGGTGGCAACGTAAATATTGCCGGGGCCGACGATCTTATCCACCGCGGGGATGCTCTCGGTGCCGTAAGCCAGCGCGGCCACGGCCTGGGCGCCGCCGGTCTTGAAGATCTTGTCAATACCGGCAATCACCGCAGCAGCCAGGATGGAGGGATTCACCTTGCCATCCGGCCCGGCGGGGGTGGTCATCACGATCTCCTTCACACCGGCTACCTTGGCGGGGATCACATCCATCAGTACGGTGCTGGGGTAAGCGGCGGTACCGCCCGGCACATACACACCGGCTTTTTCAATCGGGGTATATTTCTGGCCCAGCACAATGCCGGGGGTATCGTTCATCACAAAGTTCTTGTGGACCTGGTGCTCATGGAAGGCGCGGATGTTGGCGGCGGCCATCTTCAGGGTAGTCACAAAATCCTCACCGGCGGCTTCAAAGGCTTCGTCAATTTCCGCCTGGCTCACCCGCAGCTCGTCCAGCTGGGCGTGGTCAAATTTCAGGGCGTAATCTTTCAGGGCGGCATCACCGCGGGCGCGCACATCGGCGATAATGGCATCCACGGTTGCTTCCACGCTGGCTTCCGCACGGATATCACGGTTCAGGATTTCTTCAGGCTTCAAAGCGTCAAACTCAAAAATGCGGATCATTTGGCAAGCGCCTCCTTCATCTTGTTCAGCAGTTCAGTCAGCTGCGCGTACTTGAATTTGTAGCTGGCTTTGTTGGCAATGAACCGTGCCGAAATGGGCATGAACTCTTCCAGTACGGCCAGATTGTTTTCTTTCAGGGTGGTGCCGGTCTCCACAATATCCACGATCACATCCGAAAGCCCCAGGATGGGAGCCAGCTCAATGGAGCCGTTCAGCTTGATGATGTCAATATCGCGGCCAATGCTCTCGTAATGGGCGCGGGCAATGTTCACAAACTTGGTGGCAACGCGCAGGGCGCGGCTTTCATCGTCCACAAAGTTCCTGGGGCCTGCCACGCACATGCGGCACTTGCCCATGCCGGTATCCAGCAGCTCGTACACATCGGCACCGGATTCGGTCAGGATATCCTTGCCCACAATGCCAATGTCGGCAGCGCCGTGCTCTACATAAATGGCAACGTCGCTGGGCTTGACCAGGAAGTACCGCACCCCGGCTTCGGGGTTCTCCACCACCAGCTTGCGGGTCTCGTTATAGTTTTCGTTGGCTTCATACCCGGCAGCGGCCAGCAGGCCATAGGCTTTATCGCCCAAGCGGCCTTTGGGCAGGGCGATGTTCAGCCACTGGCGCTCGGTGCCCTGCTGCTGCACCGGCGGCAGGGGAGCGCTCAGGCGTTCCAGCTCGTCCAGGTAAAGGGCAAAGCCCAGGGCGCAGGCACCGGGGGTAAAGCGCTGAGCCAGCAGGTCATACCGGCCGCCTTTCAGCACGGCACGGGGCACCCCGGCCACATAGCCGCTGAACACCAGGCCGTTGTAATATTCCATATCACCGGCAAGGCTCAGATCCAGCTGCATGCCGCGTCCGGCATCGCCCAGTTCATTCTGCAGGCTCTGCAGTTCCAGCAGGGCGTCCTGCTGGGCTTCGCACTGGCACTGGCTGCGGGCGGCGGCCAGCGTGGTGCCAAAGGGGCCGTGCAGGCTTAAAATAGCGGTCAGCGCGTTGGCGGCGGCTTCATCCAGCCCGCTTTGCAGCGCGGCGGCATGCAGCTCGTGGGCGTTTTTATCGCGCAGCAGCTCCAACAGGCGCGGGCGGGCGGCGGCATCCACATGCAGGGTGTCCAGCAGGGCGGTCACAAAGCCCATGTGGCTGACTTCCAGCACGGTGGGAACTTCCAGACTGGCCAGGCTTTCCAGCGCAAGGCGCACAACCTCGGCCTGTTCGGCAGCGCCAACCGCACCGATGCACTCCAGGCCCATCTGGCTGATCTCCGAGAAGGTGTGGCTTTCCCGGCTGGGGCGGCAGATCTGCTCTGTATAATAATACTTTTTGCATTCCCCGGCGGCGGGCTGGGCGTTCTTGGCGATCGAAAGCGTTACGTCCGGCTTGATGGCGCGCAGCTTGCCGTCCAGGTCGGTAAAAGTAATGACCTGGGAATCCGAAAGAAAGCGCTCGTTTTGCTGATAAAGCGAATATTCCTCAAAATGGGAGCAGCGAAATTTGCGGTAGCCTGCACCCTCGTATAATACACGCAGCTGCAAAGTGCTGCGCTCAACCGGTGAAAACCGGGAAAGATCAAGTTGCATGAATATACTCTCCTCTTTTAATCTCTTCCGAACCTCTTCCATTCCTCTTCATCCACAACCCACCAACTTACGAGGGAATAGATGAATTTATTATACTTTTATGCATTAAAGATGTAAAGAGATTCCGCGCAAAATAATAGAATAAAAATACGGCCATCCCGCGCCCCAAAGGGCGCAGAACGGCCGTATGCTCAATGTTTGGTGCGCTGAACGTTGTAGGCTTTGACCATCAGCACGGTGTACCACAGCAGCAGTACCGAAAATACCACAAAGCTGCCGGAAGAAGCCTTGCCCAGCGGCACACTGGCAGGCGCAGCAAGGCTGGCAATGCGCAGCACCGTGTGGGCAGCCAGCAGCACCCCGCAGGCAACCAGCATCATGCGGGTGGAGCGGGTGTATTTCAGGTTGTCCACAGCGCGGCGGGCCGCAGGCAGGCTGCCCCACACAAGACCCAGCAGCAGCCACAGGTCAGCCAGCCGCAAAAACGGCGCAGCAGCGGCAAAAGCCCCGCTGGCCTGCACCCAGGAACCGCACAAAACAAGCTCCAGTGCCGTGGCCGCCAACCCGCACACAAGCGCAGCCAGCCCCTGCCGTGTCAGCAGCAGGGCGCCGATCACCAGCAGCACGGTCAGGCTCAGTTCCGCCATGGTAACGCCTTCCGGCACACCCAGGAACGCCCGCCCCGCTGCGCCGATCCCCAGCAGCAGGAACCCGGCAGCCGCATAATTGTGGCGCTTTTCCATCTTAACACGTCCTTTTTGAAAAAGTCTGTTGCATAAAACCTTGAAAGGTTAAAGGGTATTATATCACGCGGTTCCCTCTTGCGCAAGGTGTGCGGCGGTGGTATAGTAATTACTATGCGGTCCAAAACGCAGCTTTTTAACTGTACCTCAGGAGGTTTCTTGTATGCATATCCCAAAAGGCCCCACCGCCGGGCTGGAACTGGCGCTGTTTGAACCCGCTTTGCAGGCGGCGCTGCAGCCTTCCCCGGATTATGATGCGGCCCGCTGGCTGTATGTGCCCAATACCTACTCCGAGTACCGTTACATTTTGGGCACCCGCGGTAAAAAGCCGCTGATCTGCGTAGGTATCAACCCATCCACTGCGGCCCCGGATGCCCTGGACCCCACCTTGCAGAGCGCCCAGCGCATTGCCCTGGCTAACGGGTATGACAGTTTTTTGATGTTCAACGTGTACGCCCAGCGCGCCACCCGCCCCGATGATATGGAGCATGCGCTGAACCCCGCCCTGCACGCGGAAAACCGCAAGGCGTTCCGGTATCTGCTGTCTTTGTCGGACCAGCCTGCCGTGTGGGCCGCGTGGGGGAACATCATCCTGAAACGGGATTACCTGATGGACTGTATGCGGGATTTTGCCGCCGACGGCAAAGCGGCAGGCGCAAAGTGGTACACGGCAGGCCCGCTGTTAAAATCCGGCCAGCCGCACCACCCGCTGTACTTAAAAAAGGATACGCAGCTGTTGGACTTTGATATTGATGCCTATTTGTGCGCTCAGCGTGCAAAGTGAGATAGAGCAATACCAGATGATTCCCGCTGTATCGGCGCTTAGAATGATTTGGTATTGCCGGATAGAGGATAACCTCAGGCTTGGGAGAGGAGATAGAAAATCATGGCATTTGAAGTGGAATTTTCAAAACGGCTGGACCTGTTCGGCGCGGAAATTTTTGCCGCCCTGAATGATAAAAAGGTGGCCCTGGAAGCACAGGGCAAAAAGTTGTACAATCTTTCGGTCGGTACCCCGGACTTTGAGCCGATGCCGCACATCAAGCAGGCATTGTGCGATGCCGCCATGGTGAGCGAAAACTGGAAGTATTCCCTGCGGGACCTGCCGGAACTGCTGGATACCGTGTGCGCTTATTACAAGCGCCGCTTTGATGTGGACGGCATTACCCCGGACCAGATCATGAGCTTTAACGGCAGCCAGGACGGCATGGGCCACATGGGCCTTGCCCTGCTGAACGACGGCGATGTGGTGCTGCTGCCGGACCCCTGCTACCCGGTGTTCATTACCGGCGTCAAGCTGGGCGGCGGCGTGCCGTACTACTATCATCTGACCAAAGAGCATAACTTCCTGCCCAATGTGAAGGAGATCCCCGACGATGTAGCCGATAAGGCCAAGATGATGATCGTATCCCTGCCGGCCAACCCGGTGGGCAGCGTGGGCAGCCCGGAGCTGTACCAGGAGATCGTGGATTTCTGCAATGCACATAAGATTCTGCTCATCCATGATAACGCCTACAGCGATATCATCTTTGATGGTGCCGTGGGCCACAGCATCTTCAACATTCCCGGCGCCGAGACCTGCGCAGTTGAGTTCTTCTCCCTGAGCAAGAGCTTCAACGTGACCGGCGCGCGCATCAGCTTTTTGGTGGGCCGCCGCGATGTGATTGCCGCATGCAAGAAGCTGCGCACCCAGATCGATTTCGGCAAGTTCATCCCGGAGCAGAAAGCCGCCATTGCCGCTATGACAGGCCCGCTGGAGCCTATCAAGGCCCAGTGTGCCGAATACCAGCGCCGCCGCGACGCCCTGTGCGGGGGATTCCGCTCCATCGGCTGGGCTGTGCCGGACAGCCACGGCTCCATGTTCGTCTGGGCACCGGTCCCGCAGGGGCACGGCACCAGCATGGAGTTCTGCATGGAAATGATTGAAAAAGCCGGCGTGATCTGCACCCCCGGCTCCAGCTTTGGCCCGTCCGGTGAAGGCTACGTCCGTTTTGCTCTGACCCTGCCGGTGGAAAAAATCACCGAAGCCGTCCAGGCTGTCAAGAACAGCGGCCTGATTGGGTAAAGCAGGCAAACGGGGAAGCAATACATAAAATATAGAGCAAGGCCCGATACCGTGCGGTGAGATTCACCCCGGTATCGGGCCTTGCTGATTTTTGTTTGTGTTAGGGCAGGGGAGCAGCGGGGTCAGTGACCCCGCCCTACAAAGAAGGCAATGGTTTTATCAGTCACTAGCAGGGGACGGGGGTGGAAAACGCACTTGTACAACTAAGGCAACACCGCACAATTCCCGCCTTGCGGCTTAAGCACCGCTCCGGCAG
>OIWN01001851.1_pt1 | contig 15492 bp, 15 predicted proteins | sample 1587591 | NCBI WGS metagenome assembly OIWN01 (sample SAMEA3888901, study PRJEB22519) | human gut metagenome | biome: human gut; feature: human-associated habitat; material: faeces | place: Denmark | collected 2010 | reverse complement strand
CTGGAAAACTGTATGAGCAAGTCCTAAAAGAAACTGCGTCTACAGTTTTGCTGGAGATAGTTTTATGTATGATGTCCCTAATAATTTCGCTGGCGATTATCTTTTTGCCTGATAGTATAAAGTGTTGGGCGCAGATTATTATTAGCATAGTTGAATACTATTTGGTATTTGTTATGGTTCTAAATATGCTGATACTTATTAAACGATTCAAGGCTTTGATTGATAACGGATAATAAACAATACCATCTTGAAAACGAAAATGAGAAGTTATTGCTGATTTCTGAAGAAGTCTGTGATATAGTAAATATAGACCAACGATCCGGCGTCTGCCGGTGCTAACATGAGCTACGGCTCGGTCTATGAAAAATAAGCGAGCTGACCGCATGACGGTCAAAGGAGGGCTTTATTATGCAAAAGACTATCTGCGAGTTATTCGCAGGTGTCGGCGGATTCCGATTGGGATTCGACCGACTTGGATCAGGCTGGAAGACCACATGGTTCTCACAGTGGGAACCCGGTGCAAGGACACAATGGGCACATGACTGCTATGTGCAGCATTTTGGAGACAGTGCTGACCTAAATAATGAATTTCATACTGGAGAAGACATCAGCACGATGGACAAGCAGGCCATTCCAAACCACACACTTCTCGTGGGGGGCTTCCCTTGTCAGGACTATAGTGTGGCACACACCCTGTCGTCTTCTCATGGTATCGAAGGTAAAAAGGGCGTACTGTGGTGGCAGATAAGAGATACAATCATCGCAAAAAAACCACCGTTCTGCATCTTCGAGAATGTTGATAGATTACTTAAATCTCCGGCCAAACAGAGGGGACGTGACTTCGGCGTTATTCTTGCGTGTCTTGCCAAGGAAGGCTATAGTGTGGAGTGGCGAGTTGTTAATGCAGCACAATACGGTGCAGCGCAGCGTCGTCGTAGGACATTCATCTTCGCATACAGAAACGACACGATTTATGGACAGAAGATGGCCGACATATCTGCAGATATGATCATCAAAGATGGTGGCTTTATGGCGAAAGCCTTCCCCATTCAAAACATAGGTCAGATAACGGAGACGGTTATCGGCGGTGACATCGTAGATGTGAGTGATAACTTTGCCTTTGCATTCGAAACCGCAGGTTATATGTGCAAAGGTAGGATTTATACAGCAAAAGTAACTGAGCAGGAAGAAGAACCAATTACCCTTGGAAAAATCCTGCAGACGACTGTTGATGATAAATTCTATATTACTAATGAGAAAATGCCAAAATGGACATATCTCAAAGGTGCAAAGAAAATCCCAAGAAAATCAGCAGATGGTCATGAGTATACATTTTCAGAAGGCCCCATTGCCTTCCCTGACCCGTGGGATAGACCTGGTCGTACGATGTTGACCAGTGAATCTACGCTAAACCGATCCACTCATGTTGTGTCAGATCCCGGAACAGGGAGACTCCGGTTGCTGACCCCGGTCGAGGCCGAGCGCCTCCAGGGATTTGATGACGAATGGACAAATACGGGTATGCCTGATAGAATGAGATATTTTTGCATGGGCAACGCCCTGGTCGTACCGATGATAACCAGAATGGGTAGAGTTCTGGATACGATCATAGCTGAAGAAAAATAAGCTATATCAAAATCAGAATGATATCCATGGGTCTTGTGCAGCAATGCGCAAGACCCATGGTCGTTCATAATAAAATCATAGAAAAGGAGTTGGAAGCAGTGGAGGGAACACAGTATGTGACCAAAGAATCGATTCTGCGGCGTGCGCAGGAAATCAAGGGTATCCCGCTCCGGAATGTCGATAAAACTGGTCGTTTGGCCACGGGAAAAGGTGCTATCGGAACTGTTATCGAAGAGAGCTGGTTTGGCTACACGCCCAACTCCGAGTCTGAGCCAGACTTCCCGGAGGCTGGCGTAGAACTGAAAGTCACGCCCTATATGCGTGGGAAAAACGGGATCCGTGCCAAGGAGCGGCTGGTCTGCAATATCATCAACTATATGGAGGAGTACGATAAGACCTTCCAAACCAGTGCCTTTTGGCATAAATGCAACACCATGCTTCTCATGTCTTATGAGCACCTTGCAGACAAGCCCAAGGGTGATTTTCGGATAGACGAGGCGGTTTTGTTTAGTTTTCCAGAAGAGGATCTTGCTATCATTGAGCACGACTGGAAAACGATTATGGAAAAGGTCCGTGCAGGCCGTGCTCATGAACTCTCGGAGGGTGACACACTTTATCTTGCGGCTTGTACAAAGGGAGCCAATGCATCCAGCGTCCGGCAGCAACCATTTTCAGAGCTTCCTGCAAAACAGCGGGCATATTCTCTGAAATCATCGTACATGACGCAGATCCTCAACAAGTATATATTTGGAAATGCGGAGAGTCCGCGTATCATCAAATCCGCAGATGTGCTGCACGCCAAAACTTTTGAGGATTACATTATTGATAAAGTTAAACCTTACTATGGAATGACTCAAAATGAGCTCAAACTCAGACTTGGTGTCGATAGCAATGCCAAGAGCCTTAATGAGATCCTATTGGCGCGAATGTTGGATGTCAAAGGCCGCATTGCCTGTACGGAGGAGTTTCAAAAGGCAGGTATTATCCCCAAAACTATCCGAGTGCAAAGCAACGGTAAGATCAAGGAAAGCATGTCCTTCCCCACATTTGACTTTATTGCGTTGAGCAAGGAAGAGACTTGGGAAGAATCAGAACTTTATAACTATCTGGCGCCTACGAAGTTCATGTTTGTTATCTTCCAGGAACGGGGTGATGGAGCGTATGTATTCGACCGTGTCATGTTTTGGAATATACCAAATGATGACCTTGAAGAAGTACATCGAGTTTGGGCACGAACTGTCCAAACGATTCGCGAAGGAGTTCAGTTGATCCAGACTCCTCGCGGAGTCAGCAATAACCTGCCGAAGCAGGCCGAGAGCCCTGTTGCACATGTCAGGCCCCACGGAAAAGATGCTTCTGATAAGTTGCCCCTACCGGATGGTCGAATGATGACTAAGCAGTGCTTCTGGCTGAATAACACATATATTGCGGAACAAATTAGGGAGTAATGATATGAATATAAAAACATTCTCATATAGGTTTGCCGATGAGATACTATCTGCACCGGGATATTGTGATGTAAGAGATGAGATACTGAATATTTGCTATGGTTGCCCTATTCCTGTTTATCCGGGGAAGTCCGCAAGACAGCCGCAAAAAGATGTTGTACAGCAAATAATGAACACATATTTCCGCCTTCAATTTGAAACCTATGGCTGGGATGTTGAGCCTTTGGCGACACCTGACGATTACGAGGACGCCCTTCGGGCCGATTTTCGAAAGACATTTCACTTTGACGATAGAGGACCAATTACGGCCCAAATAGAAGTTGAATTTGGAAATGTTGCGAGTTCCTATAGAAACTACTTCAAATTTCAGCTTTCTTTTTCTTATGGTTTGACAGATATTTGTATTCTCATTGTTCCGTCCTATGATTTAGCTAACAGAATAGACAGCGGTGTATCTAATTTTGAGAAGGCTAACCGAGAAATTCCGCAAGCAAAACTGTCTGTCACAGTCCCGATTTATGTGATTGGCCTGTTCGATGTAGATGATCACAACAATGAATTAGATGTCTGGAATGTGCGAGATTTAGGCGTTTCTTTAGATGTTGCTCAAAACAAAAATAGAGCGGTTCGGGCTCAACATGAAGATTTGGTTCGGTCGTATATTGATTGGATAAACAGACAATGAAACACCCCAAATCATACGACTCCACTCCTGAGACCCGAAAGCGTATGTCCAAGGTCAAACTGAAGGGCGGAAAAGCAGAAACATTGTTGGCAAAAGCGCTTTGGCACCAGGGCTATCGTTATCGTAAAAATGATAAGAAGCTGCCCGGTTCTCCCGACATTGCAATCCTCAAGCATCGTATCGCTGTTTTTGTCGATGGCGAGTTTTGGCACGGAAAAGATTGGGAAAACCGGAAGACACGCCTTAAGAGCAATCGTGAGTATTGGATCGAAAAAATCGAAGAAAACATGGCTCGCGACCTTCGGGATGACCAACTATTGATGCGGGATGGATGGGTCCCCATTCACTTTTGGGAAAAAGAAGTCATCAAAGACTTATCGACATGTGTTGCTACGATCGAGGAAGTCATCCTTGCGCAGCTGATAGATAGCGCAGATGCGCAAGAAACCATTGACTATGAAGAGTGATGCCAGCGACTTACATAGGAGTTACCATTTATGGAGACTATCAGAACAGTAGAGCTTTTTGCAGGCGTAGGCGGTTTTCGCATAGGCTTGGAATCTGCGTCTGATAGGTTCAAAGTGATATGGGCAAACCAATGGGAACCGTCTATGCGAGAGCAGTATGCTTTTGAGTGCTACACTGCGCATTTTGGCAGTCAAAAGTACCATGTTTGCCAAGATATCGCCAAAGCTAAAATCGATGTACCTGACCATGATCTGCTTGTTGGAGGATTCCCGTGTCAGGACTATTCTATCATGAAGAAAAATTCCGCAGGAATTAAGGGAACTAAGGGTGCGCTTTGGTGGCAAATAGATGATATCCTCAGAGAAAAAAGGCCAAAGTATGTGTTGCTGGAAAATGTGGACAGATTGATCCGCTCTCCGGCCAAACAGTCCGGTCGTGACTTTTCTATCATATTACGATGCCTCTATGAGAAAGGCTATGCCGTTGAGTGGCGAGTCATCAATGCTGCTGACTATGGATATGCTCAACGACGGCGGCGGACCTTTATTATGGCTTATCATAACCAGACAGAGATTTTTTGCAATTTGGCAGAAGCGGTATGTGTACAAGGCCTTAAGTCTATGCACAAGCATGTTATGGAGAATGGTATTTTAGCAAAAGCGTTTCCTGTTCAAAGTCATAGCAGGTCATATGTTGAAAGTTGGATCGACGAATTAGAATATGCTGATATTTCAACTGTTTCAAGAAATCAGAGGGTATATCTCTATAACGCAGGGGTTATGATGAACGGACGGATATACTCTGTTGATGTGACTCCGCAGCGAATAGAAGCCACACCTCTAAAGGACATGTTAGAGACAGGTCCAGTGGATGAGCACTATTTCCTTCGCACCGAAGATATGCCCCGATGGACCTACTCCAAAGGGGCAAAGCGTGAGAAACGGCAGCGGCGAGATGGCAGTCAGTATTGTTTTTCCGAGGGCAGCGTTCAATTTCCGGAATCGTTGGACAAGCCCTCAAGAACGATGCTGACCTCAGAATCCCAGGTGGGCCGGACTTCGCATGTCGTACGGGACCCGATGACTGGTCGCCTACGGGTGTTGACACCAATCGAATGTGAGCGATTAAATGGATTCCCGGCTGACTGGACAGATACAGGAATGCCTGAGCGAATGCGATATTTTTGCATGGGTAACGCCTTAGTCGTTCCGCTTGTAAAGAGGATAGGAGACGCATTGTTAAATGCGAGGATATGATCAATAGTTCGCATGTATACCCTTAACAATGATGAAAGTAGATGATGATTATGCCGAAAATTATCAGGAACGCGATCAGATGCAAGAAATGTGGAGACATTATTGAAAGCAAGACTGTCCATGATTTCAAGTTTTGCAGCTGCGGTTCGTGCGCCGTGGACGGTGGCCTTGATTATCTTCGTAGGTGCGGAAACCTTGGAGATTGGGAAGAACTGTCCGAAGTGGAAAAGGTGGAGGGCAACAACGCATTGACTTAATTCTATCTTGCGGAAAGTGGTTGCGCCATAATACTGCTTATCATCATTCGCAAGTCACCACGGGGACCCCGCATCCTCAATAGGGGCTGAAACTATGCGTTTCAGCCTCTATTTTTCCAAATCTTTCAGTAGCTATTCCTGCGGACTTGTGATATATGTTTGTGCTGCAAGGAGGCGAGCGCATGAAATACAAGCTGCTGAAAGACCTATATGACTGCTTTTATACCCCACCTGAACTCCCAGCTCAGAAACAGGAAATTGAGGAATGTCATCAAGCACTTAGTGAGGTGCTGGGCAAATCGGAGCGCCGGCTGGTGCTCCAGATCATCGACGCAAAAGACCATATTGCGGAGGATACCTCCATCGACAGCTTTATCGCCGGATTTGAACTGGCGTGGAAACTCGCTGTGGAACTCAATCACTACGAAAACGAGCGCTCAGTCTCCTGCCGAACGGCAATGGGATTGGGGGCTCGTTTCGCATCTGCAAGGGAGGAAGAGAAATGAAGAAGTTCGTCATAGCAACCATGATTGCCGCCGGTATCGCCATGTGTGCCACTGTGTGGCCACATGGCAACGTGGTCGAGGAAACACCCGCCCCGGCCGTAGAAACCGCTGTGAGCGCCAAGAAAGCGACCGTCGTGGAAATCGAAACAGAAGAGAAATCTGCGTCACTGGCAGAGATGGAAAACGAGGTTCCGCAGCAAGAAGCATCCCAAAAGGAACGTCCTGAACCGAAGACAGGGCCTATTGAAACACCCGTAGCTTCCGAACTCCAGCTTTCCACGGGGCAGGCACCCGCTAAGAATTCCGCACCAGAGCCAACTCCGCCACAGCCTTCTAAAGAACTGCACCCCGGCGACAAAGTCTATGTGGCGGGCTTCGGATGGGTAGAGTACGAGGGACCTAATCACAGCAAAGATGGCACGGACATTTACGAAAACGGCAACAAAATTGGGATCATAGGGTGAAATATGCGGAAAACATTCAAAATAGGGTCAAGCCGCTATTGACAATCAAACTTTCTATGCTATTCTATAATGATTTAACCCCGAGGTTGAATGGATGGCATGGGCGAGAAGGAGAGTATGTATGGCGTATGAGTTTGTTTGCGAATCCGAAGCAAAGCGCTATCGTTCGGATTGCTCGAATGTCCTGAAGGAAACCTGCGAGCTGCTGAAGGAGAAGGGTATTTCTGCACAGTTTTCGCTTGTTGGAAGCGGAGCAAGGAATATGATCACGAGAAATGGAGATGGACCGTATGACTTGGACTACAACCTTTTGGTCATGAAGGCAGATAACGAGTATCACGACCCGCGATTGCTGAAAGACACAATTAGAAATGCCCTTAACAAAGCGGTGGGTGGAAAGTTCTTCTCGGATACACAAGATTCAACTTCTTGCTTGACTGCACTGCTGCATTTTAAGGATACTCCAAATGTTGAATTCAGCTTTGATGTTGCGATTATCAAGAAAAATCCGAACGGGAACTATATGCGCTTGATTCATAACAAAAATGCGTACGCACTGGGCTGGGATCAATACACATGGAACGAAGTGCCGAACTCTCATCAGGTGAAAGATAAGGCGGATGAAATAAAGGAAGAAGGCTTATGGCAGGAGGTTCGTGACAGGTATCTTGAGAAGAAAAATATGTATCTGTTTCGACAAAATCATGATCATCCGTCCTTTGTGGTGTATGTGGAAGCGGTGAATGAGGTTTATAACAGATATTTCAATAGAGGAGGCGGGTACAATGTGCAATCGATTTTTTGACTATGATGACGGCAACTTCGCCATGAGCATTTCTGACAGCATGGCGATGGACTTCGATGGAAATCTCATGATGCGCATGGGAGATCACATGGCAATGGATATGGACACCGGCGATATTCACATGATCTCAACATGGCCCGATGATGACGAGTAAATCATAGGCAGCAGCTCAAAGACTGAGCCGCCATAGACAAGGAAAACATTTCAAAATCCAGACAGAAAAACAGCGGGGCAGGCCGTAAAGGCTTGTCCCGCTGTCCGTATTTATGGCAGATATTCTTCTGTGACCCGATACCGGCTGATGCCGAAGGCATTGCTCCGCTCCACGATCTCCGTCGGGATCTTGGGCAGATACTTCTTGCTGAATCTGGTGTCCCCGAAATAGGCGTCAAAGCTTGCGACTGGCAGCACCACCCATTCGCAATCGTCCTGCCGGTTGGCAAGATAATAGCGGATCAGCGCACAGACAACTTCAGCTGGTATTTCCTTTGGAAGTGCCGCTTTCACTTTCTCTGTCAGCTCGGGCGGCAGTTCCGGCCCTTCTCTGCGCAGCGGGCCAAGTTCCAGCGCATCGGCAAGGACATCATCAAAGCGCAGCGTCCAGGAGCCCTTGGTTTGGGGCGCAAAAATCGGGATCTGATACTGCAGCACCTTGCTTCGCCATGCGGCGGCAAACTTGGACTGAATGACCTCTGCATACTTGAGTGAGGTGCTGCGCACCTTTTCCGGGTGCGCCAGCATGAAGTCCGCGATGCGGAGGACATGGCGGAGGAACCAGCCGACCCCATCCGCATCCACCAGCTCCGGGAACTCCGTGTGCAGCTCCGAAAAATCCGTCTGGAACTGCCATTCCTTGTCCGGCACACGCTTCCCGTTCTCCGGAACACTGCACCAGGCGCAGAGCGCACGGCGGGCGTAGTCGATCCGATCATGCGGATCACCCGAAATGACTGCTCCGTTTTTGTCGTGGAACAAATATCCACGGGCCAGGATGGTCAAAATCCGCGACATCCCCTCAAACTCCAGGATCGTGGCAAAAGTGAACCGACCCAGCCATGTCGTATCGCTCTTCTTACTGGCGGTATAGGAAACCGTTCCGGTATATGCGCAGAATTCTACCCATTCGTTAATCATCCCGCACCTCCAGAACATTTTTCTCAATGTACTCCGGCAGTAGATCCCACAGCAGGTCGCGTCTGCCGAGGGCCACCACATAGCGCACGGCCAGAGCCGGTCTTACAATCGCGGTCAGCAGCTCCCGGCACTTGGCCGTCACCGCATCACGGTAGCTCCGGGAGGCGGATTTGTCCGCGAAGGCGCTCATCATGGCGGTGAAGGCTTTCGAGTCGCTTTCGCGGAACAGCTGCTTTTTCTCCCTGCCGGTGTTCTCGTCCTCTATATCACAGACAATGTCTCCCAGGATGCGGTAGCCGCCGAAGCGGAAATCGGTCAGCAGATCGTAAACATCCTCAAACTCCGGCTCCGGCACCCATTCCCGCAGGAAGCGCTCCCGTGCATCCTCGTCCATGAGGTGCCATGCCTGCTTTTGCATGGCTTGCCGCAGAGCGGACACCTTTTCTGGCGGCAGACTGCCGAACAGGGCGTACAGCTCGTCGGGATCGTATGCATCCTCCTGCCCTCTGGCATATAGAATGCGCTCCACATCGCTCTTCCGCTTTTTCTCCTTCAACGGAACGCGGCAGGCCCGGATGCGGGAAAGGCAGGCATCGTAATCTTGCAGCAGCGCATCTACCGCCGCCAGCTTATCGGAATCCAACTGCTCCCTCCAGTCCGGCTGCTGGGCAGCAAAGGAAAACAATTCTTCGTCCTTGGTGGGCTTTGCCTTGATGCGCGGCGTGTTCTTTTTCAGCTGCTGTGCCAGATACGGCAGGCGCTCCACGTTGGAGTCCACCTCGTCCCAATCCACCTTTTTGAAAAACGCCTTTACCTTGGCCGCATGGGTAGGCTCGTACCAGGCGCGCCGGGTCTCCGCCTCCTCTGCCAGCGTCTTATATTTGAGGAAGGCACTGCGCTTGACGGTCTTGTGGGTCAGGTACTCATCCAGATCGGGGCGGATGCCGCTCTTAGCCGAGTCGATCTCCAGCCCGGTAAGGATGGCTAATGTTTCCGTCTCCTCCCGGCAGCGCTCCCGCTCCTCGGCGTCAGAGTTTTCGTTGTAGGCGATAATGCTGCGATCCAGCGCGGCATTGCAGATCTGACCGACGCGGGAGGAGAAGGTGCTGCGAACGGTCTCAAACCGTGCCTCCCAGTCGTCGGCACTGCGGATTTGGGGCTGGGCCGTAGGGATCATCAGCAGAGGAATGTTCTCTGTGTTGGTGAGGGATTTGTGTTTCTCGTAGCGGTAGAGGTTGTAGTTGCGGCGGACGCAGGCATTCAGGATCGGATCAGATATGGTCTTGATCATATCGCCGTCGTAGTCAGCGCCGCCCAGCCGCTCCGCAGCCAGCATATTGGAATCCACCATCACCACATCCGTCAGGTGCCCGAAATAGTAATGCCGCATCTGCTTTCTCTCTTCCTTCGCGTCGTAGAAGGAAAGCTGTAGCTCCTCGTTGCGGGCAATGTGCGGATTGCGTAGCAGCGTGCAGGCGTCGTCATGGGCATAGGCCGCCTGAGGTGCATAGAAGGAACTCTCCGGGAAGTGGTCGGTCATGACGGTGCTGTAAAACATCCGTTGCCTGCGTTTGCGCGGCGGAACAGTCGGGAGCAGAAATGCCAGAAAGTCCAGAAGATCACCGGAAAGATAACGGTTGTCTCCCGCTACGATCAACCGGCCGACGGCGTACTGCTCCACGATTTTATCGGCTTCATCCTCCAGTCGCTTGGCATAGACCGGTTCGTTGATGAAGCTCGGATTCTTTTTCAGCACGGCGGCAAGGATCTGGTCCTTGCCCTGGTGTCGTTCCCACCAACTGACCCGCTCAAACTTCTCCAGAAAGTACTTCTGCCGAAACGATTCATCGGCGCAGAAATTGTAATACGCCAGTTCCGTCTGCTTGGTGAGCCAATTTCGCTCGTCTGTCTCCGGGCTGTGGTCCCAGCCGTCCGGCAGATCGGCAGGGCGGAACTCGTCACCCTGAATGGAAACGGTGGTCAGAAACTGATAGTTCAGCTCGGTGGTCTGTTCCGGTTTCTCCTTGCTCACATTGGTGATGTACAGCGCATGGCGGTACTTGCGAAACACCGTCCGGTAGTCCTCCCAGTTCATGCCACTGGCAGTGAGCCAGCCGTATCCCTTGAACATGCTCTTGGTGAGGATGACGTCCACATCCCGGACGGAATGCTCCATGCCCCACAGATCGGTGATGGTGTCCGTCCCGCAGAGGGTCAGGAAATCCTTGAAGTCCACCTCGTGCAGCATGCCCTTCACATACGGCATACGGATCTGAAACGAGGTGTGGACTTTCTTCCCGCACAGTTTCTCGTCCACGACGCGGGCATATTCTTTTGAGATCAGCCCCTCGCCGTCGAAGCAGGTGATTTCGATGTCCTCTTTTTTCTCCACCCGGTGATATTTGCGGGTACTGCTCTGCGCTCCGTCGTCCTCTACGGTGATGACGCTGACATTCCGCTCTGTGCGCGTAGGATTGTCGATGACCACCACCCGGTGGGGCCGGTCAATGCCGATGCCGTCAATGCGGATACCGCTGGACAGCATCAGGCCGTTGTAGGCATAGAGCTTGCTGAGCTGGCAGTCACTGATGGTCATATCCATCATGATGCGGCGGCGCACGGCGTCATAAAAATCTTCCCGAATGAAGGACAGCCGCGCCTGCCGGCTCATGCTGCCCGAACGCTCAAAGGCAAGATAGCGATGCGGGCCGGAGCCAAAATCAAGGCTCACGCCCTCGGAACGGAACAGGGCCTTCGCTTTTTCCTGCCGGACCCGGTATTTCTTTCTGGCACCGCTCCGGTCGAAGATGCCGGAGAAGTCCATATAGAAAATGATGTCCGAGAGGTCAGTCACCAGCTGCCCACCGGGTCTTCCGGTGAAGGCATCGCCGTGCAGCACGCACATGATTTGATAGAACAGCGCGTTATCATCCTGCTCGTGAGGCACGGAAAGTGATTTGCATCTCTCTGTCTCAGCGGCGCTGAGATGGAAGGCGTATGTACCCTCCTGCTGTCTTCCGTAGCTGATCACGGCTCTGGCGGACAGTTCGTAGATCCTGTATTTCACCAACGGCATCGGCTCACCTCCTCATGCTTCTATTCTATCATGAGGTTCCAAATTTGCAATATGGATACTGCTCCCACTTTTTCAGTGGGAGCTTTTTGTTTGCAGCTCTCAACAAAAAATTATAAAGGAGGAATCCAATGCAAGAATCCACATTCACCAACTATGACCAGCTGCCGCTGTTCCTCAACGCGAACACGGTGGCGCAGGTGCTGGGCGTGTCCATCTCCAGCGCCTATGAGCTCATGCACGAGACGGGCTTCCCAGCGCTGCGGATCGGCAGCCGCATCGTGGTACCCAAAGAAAAGTTCTGTCGGTGGGTCGATGCGCAGACAGGAGGTGATGCCTGATGTTCCAGCGCTGGCCCAAGCGGGATCCGAACAAACACTACTATCTCGTCCCCAACGAAGTCTTTAATCTCGGACTCAGCTCTCACGAGATCGCCGTCTACAATTACCTTCTGCGCTGCGAGGATCGCAGGACCTACCAGTGCCATCCCAGCTACCGCACCATCGGAAAGGCAGTGCAGCTGAGCGAAAACACCGTGCGGAAGTATGTGGCCGGTCTGGAGGAGAAGGGGCTCATCCGCACCGAGCCCAGCACCATCATCACAAAGGACGGGCGCGTACGCAACGGCAGTCTCATCTACAATATCCGTCCCATCCAGGAAGCGCTGGAGCTGAACTATCAGCGGCAGTTTCTTCAGGCGGAGCGTGACATGGAGCGGGCAAAGGCAGAGAAACGATTGGCCGAGTTGAATCGGCAGAACGAGAAGAAGGAGGAAGAGAGCGCATGATGCAGCAGATCGCAAACTTTATCGTAGACCATGACCCGATGATGGTTATCCGACGCACGCACGACACGGTGCGCTACATTCGGTGGGCGTGGAACAAGGATCATGTCGAACCCATTAATGAAGAGGAGCTTCGCCTGTTCCTCTGCGATGAACACTACGGCAACCTGACCGATGAGCAAAAGTCTGTTGCTCGTCGGTGTAGAGATGAGATGCGAAGTGTCTATGCGGAACTGTGCGTGCGCTTGCTGCAAAGTGAGATCATGCTGGAGCGGGGCATGGTGCCGGACAGCGGTATCTACCGCAGCGTGTTCTGCCCGGAAGGGGGTGATACGCCGTGGATACTTGACCGGGCGGGATGACCGAAAATCAGACCGATTTGCATCCGACGAAAGAAAAGCAGGAGAAAGGACCGGGGTCATAAACGCCCCTGTCCATCCCACAAATGCCCGCAGTGCGGGCATTTTCAGGGGTTTGTGACCGGGGACAGAGGAACGCTCCTTTCGGGAATTTGTACCCTGTGGAACGCTCTAAGTTCCAGTTTCCTCAGTGTTTTCAAGGGTTTCCGCCGACGCTCTACCGGCCCCATGCTCCGATTTTGATCCAATTTACACCTAATTTGCACTTCAAAACACAGAAAAAGAATTGAGAAAAGCAATAGCTATTTCCGCAAAAGTGTGGTAGTTGTTTGTGTTGCAAAAAAGAAATCTCAGCAAAGGAAGTGAAATACATGGCAAAACGAAGACCCGCCGGTGACGGCATGGTACGAAAGCGGGAGGACGGACGCTGGGAGGGTCGCATCGTCATCGGCCACCGAGAAAACGGTGAGCCGCTGTTCCGTCATGTGTATGCCAAGACCCAAAAAGCCCTGCTGGACAAGCTGCACCAGAACATCGAGTGCTACCGCGATGTGGAGCTGACCGAGGACAGCCGCATGACGCTGGGCCAGTGGCTGGACCGCTGGCTCACGGAGTACAAGGCGGGTACGGTGCGCCCCGGCACCCTCGAGGGCTACCGCCGCTACATCGAATACTACATCAAGCCGCAGCTGGGCGACAAGCAGATCTCCCTCCTCTCCCAGCAGGACATCCAGCGGATGTACCGCCGTCTGAAAACGGAGGGGCGCATCCACGAGCATCCCGAGATGGGGCATCAGCTCTCCGACTCCATGGTGCGCCACATCCATTCCACACTCCACGCCGCACTGAAAGACGCGGTGCAGGCCCATGTCATTCCCAGGAACCCCACCGAGGGGACAACGGCACCCAAGCCCAACTACAAGCCCAAGCGCATCCTCACCCGTGCGGAGCTGGACGCCTTCCTCGCAGTTGTGGAGCGGGACGAGGTGTGGCGAGACTTCTTCCAAACGGAGCTGATGACCGGCCTGCGCCGCGGTGAGATCTGCGGTCTGCAGTGGAGCGACTTCGACGGGAAAGCCGGTGCGCTGAAGGTATGCCGAACCCTCCACAGCCAGCGGAAGGGCGAATACACCGTCGGTGAGACGAAGACCAATCAGGGTATGCGTACCATCATTCTGCCGCACAGCGTGGCGGACATCCTGCGGCGGCGAAAAGCGGATGCCATCAGCCAATGGATATTCCCTGATCCGGTGAAGCCGGAAGATCCCGTCGATCCAAACGCGGCGTATCGCCACATGAAGACGCTCCTCCAGCGGGCAGGGCTGCCCAGCATCCGCTTTCATGATCTGCGTCACACCTTCGCCACCCACGCCCTCACCAGCGGCGTGGATGCCAAAACGCTGTCCGGTATCCTGGGCCACACCAACGCCTCCTTCACGCTGGACACCTACACCCATGTCACATCGGATATGCAGAAGCAGGCCTGCGGTATCGTGGGCGGCTTCATGGAGGACATCTTCGGAAAGGAGTTGAAACCGTGGCAAGAAAGCGAAAAGCCGGAGACGGAACGGTAAGACAGCGCAAGGACGGTCGGTGGGAGGGGCGCATCGTCATCGGCTACGATGATAACGGCTATCCCAAAACGAAAAATGTTCTCGCCAAAACGAAGAAGGAGTGCGTTGAGAAGCTCCAAAAGCTCAAGGAGGAATGCGGCGGCCTGAAGCCCGAAAAAGTGCGGTCTGAGATGCCCTTCGGGGACTGGCTGACATACTGGTACGAGAATCACTCCAAGCCTAAGATCCGCCCAACTACGCAGGAGACCTACGAGAGCCGCATCCGACTGCATATCATTCCGGAGATTGGGGACATCCCGCTGAACAAGCTGACACAGAACGACCTGCAGCAGTTCTACGGTCGGCTCAAGAAAAGCGGCCGGAAGCGGTTCACCGACAAGTACGGCGAAGGGCTGTCCGACCGAATGGTGCGTATGTGTCACGCCACCTGCCGCTCCGCATTGGAGAAGGCGGTGCAGGATGGACTGATTCGCGTGAACCCGGCCATCGGCTGCAAGCTGCCGCCGAAAAAGGCACGGGAGATGCAGGTACTGACGAGGGAGGAACTTCAAAGGTTCCTCATTCAGGCGAAGTTCGAGGGCTACTACGAAGTCTTCCTTCTGGACTTAGCCACCGGCCTGCGCCGAGGTGAGCTCATGGCGCTGCAGTGGGATGACCTGAACTTCAAAACCGGCGTACTGAATGTGAACAAACAGGTCTACGATGTGCGGGGCCAGCTTCAGATCAGCACACCCAAGACGAAGAACTCTGTCCGCAAGATCGTCCTGCCGCCTGCGGTAGTGGAGGTGCTGCGTGAGTACAAAGAGACGGTGGACTCTCGCTGGATGTTCCCATCCCCAGTGAAGGAGGATTGCCCCATTACGCCAGGCGTGGTGCGTCGCAGACTGCAGTTCATCCTGGAACACGCAGGGTGCAAGCATGTTAGGTTCCATGATTTACGTCATACATTCGCAACGCTGGCGTTGGAGAACGGCATGGATGTGAAAACGCTCTCCGCCATGCTGGGCCATGTGTCGGCGGCCACCACGCTGGACATCTACACCCACATTACCG
>OIWN01001847.1_pt1 | contig 15499 bp, 13 predicted proteins | sample 1587591 | NCBI WGS metagenome assembly OIWN01 (sample SAMEA3888901, study PRJEB22519) | human gut metagenome | biome: human gut; feature: human-associated habitat; material: faeces | place: Denmark | collected 2010 | reverse complement strand
TCTCTCCTCAATTTTGCTTTATTTCCCTATTGACTTTTTATTTGCAGACTTCGTCGAAAGGTTGCAATCGATAATAATATTGGTACTGTAGGTGGTCCCATCGACGTTGGCATGATAACTAAAGGCGATGGGTTTATTTGGATAAAGCGTAAGCACTATTTTGATCAATCGTATAATCCTCAGTATTTCTACTCACATTATATGCGTGAAGGGAGTGTAAGAAATGAACACCATGAATGATAATATTGTACAGGGGTGTTATTTGCAATACCTTCTTTCAAAATATATTTCTAAATCATGTTGTGACTCAAAAGTACAAGAATTGGAAACACGGTATAATACAATAGACCAGATTTCAAAAACAGTGCCAGTTGTTGCAACTACTACAGATCAGTAATAATTTCGTTGCTCGTAGGCGTAACTCTGATTACGATAAGAACATCTACTTTGCCAACGGAGTAGATGGCTGAACAAACTATAAAAAGGCTGGATTAAATTATAGGGAGGACGTTATTAACAGATAGCGCCCTCCCTAATATTTCTTTATACTGTTTTCACAAACTGAATTTTTTGTTTTCCTCAGCCTGTCGCTCCTGCCACTTTGTAAATTCCCTCTGCCCCTCTTCACTTTCATAGAAAGCTAGAATATCAGGTAAAATGCAGCGAGCTATCGCCTCGATCTGATGTTGTGGTATGGTGGTGTTATTGATTAGCTTTTTCCTTCGGCCCAAATAATCCCTCCATCCGGTCTGTCAGCTTCAAGTTACTGGTCACATTGCTGCTGTCAATCCGTCGGAGGCTTTGCGCCTTCCACCATACTCCTTCAAATTCCGTTACAAAATCCCACATCCCCTTCCTTTCCATTCCGGGTGAACTAAAAGAGAGCAAGCATAGGGAGTGTGGCCACACTCCCGTAAAATCTCCGTTTTCGGCCTGCTGCCGGAGCGGAGATTTTTCTTGTTGGGAGTATCCCAAACCCTCTCTTGATTGCTTCGCTAATAATACGCTCAAACTAGACGTTTCTACCCGCTATTTACAAAAAATTGTTGAGCGATTTCAAGTCGCGTGGTATGATAAAGATGCTATGAAACAGAAAGAAGTGGTGTCGAATGACAAAACTCAACGAAGTGCGGCTCCATGCAAAGCCAGTGGATTGCGACGTTTGCATGGAGTAAAAATCGTCGCATAATCAATATGCTGGCTTTGCTGCTTGACGATTATCTCAAGGAGGAAGCCTGCATGAAATACATCAATGCAAAAAATCTTCTTCCCGATGCGCTGGTCAAGGAATTGCAAAGCTATATTCAAGGGGGCTATCTTTATGTTCCCGCCGATCAAGCGCAGCAAAAACGGTGGGGAGAAGCTTCGGGCTACCGGCAGGAATTGCAGCAACGAAACCTCCAAATCGTAGAGGAGTTTCAGAACGGAACCTCTATGGAGGCGTTAGCGGAAAAATATTTCCTGTCCGTATCAGCCATTCGTAAAATCATTTATCAGAAATGAACCGGCAGGGGTTGCAGTAATGCAGCCCCTGCTTTTTGTTTGATACAGATTGATTCGGTATTGTCTGGTAGATGGAAAAGTGTTCGCATCGGCAGTACGATAAAAATAACAAATACATCACAAGAGAGGAAAAGACCATGTGTACTCGATTTGTCTACCGAGGTGATGATACCATCACCGGCTTCAATTTTGAGATTGACCTTGCCGTATGGGATCACAAAATCATAGCAGAAAAAGACCGCTTTTATATCGGCATCCTACGGCCCGATGGGGTGCGTCATTCCTATCATGGCGTGAACCGCAACGGAAATGTCGGAACCCTGTTGTATGTTCACGGAAACCCGGAGGGGGCCTATCAGGATTCCAAAAACTGCATGACAATCGCAGACCTGACAGAACAGTTTGTGCAGGCAAAAATCAGTTTTGATGATGCACTGCAAATCGTGCAGGAACGGAAGATTGTCTATGCCCCGGATGCCACCATGCAGGCCATGCTGTCCGACAGGCAGGGCCGCACCCTGATCGTTGAACCGGGTATTGGCTGGCGAGAAGATCATGGCCGGTATTCGCTGATGACCAATTACTCTGTCCTTGCACCCGAAAGCACAAGGCCCTTCCTTGTGCCGGGAGATGACCGATACGAAAGGGCTGTTCAACTTCTGAACACTTACGGAAAACAATTTACTGTCACCGATGCGTTTTCTGCACTTCAAGCCGTCCGACAGGAAGGAATCTGGGCCACCAGAGTTTCTTTCGTTTATTCGGCAAAGGAACACACTGTTTACTATGTGGAGAACAACCATTTTTCACAGATTGAGAGATACGAGTTCTCATAACTTCGAGAGGAGGGAACGTTATGAATCCAGAGAATATTTATCCTCGCACCAACGACCACGAAACTGTTTATCTGAAAAATGTCATCAAAAATCCCAACATCCTTGTCGGGGAGTTTACCATGTATAACGACTTCGTTTATGACCCGCGGCAGTTTGAGAAGAACAATGTACTGTACCACTATCCGATCAACCATGACAAACTTATCATTGGAAAATTTTGTTCTATCGCCTGCGGGGCAAAGTTTTTGTTCACCAGCGCCAACCATACACAAGCATCCTTGTCCACCTATCCGTTCCCGATCTTTTTTGAGGAATGGGGACTGGATGTCCAGAACATTACGAGCGCATGGGACAATAAAGGCGATATTATCATCGGCAACGATGTGTGGATTGGATATGAGGCTGTGATTCTGTCTGGTGTTACCATTGGAGATGGCGCAATCATCGGTACTCGCGCCGTCGTAACAAAAGATGTGCCGCCTTATACGATTGTCGGCGGCGTTCCCGTCAAAACAATCCGCAAACGCTTCTCGGATGATACCATCGCGGCCTTACTGCAAATTAACTGGTGGGACTGGCCTGAAGAAAAAATAAAGCAGCATATTTCAGATATTCAGGCCGGGAGAATTGACCGTTTGCAGCCGTTATGCAAAGGAGAACCACATGATGGTCTATGAAGATACTGCGGAGCGCCACCGCTTTGATTCCTTCTGCAAAGTTGTCTTGCGCCATGCAATGCTGGATTGTTTTCGGGAATTTTCATGTCAAAACAAATGGCTGGTATCTCTAAATTATTTGCCGCAGCCGATTGTGGACGGAATCTGTACGACAGATCAGTACCCCAGCGATTACATAACCTTTTCAGCGGATGGTTATACCCTGCAAATCAGCAATGAGCAGTTGGCCAATATCATTGAGAAGCTACCGCAGTCAGAGCGACGACTTTTGATTTTGCGCTTTGTGCTGGAACTGAACGACCGGGAAATCGGCAGGAGGATGTGCTGTTCCAGAAGTGCCATTCAGCGCCGCCGTACAAGTATTTTGCGGAATATGCGGGAACAAATGATGGGAAAACTGCCATGAAAAAATCAAGCGGCAAATACAAGCCCCCACCACTTCTATCCGTTATTAAGGCAGCCCGCGCAGGAGAGGCCGATGCGATAGAACAGATTTTGCAGCACTATGATGCTTATATCAACAAGCTTTGTTTGCGGACAATAGTCGATGAGAGCGGTCAGACTCATAAGCAGGTAGACCCATATATGAAAGGCCATTTGCAAAGTAAGTTGATGCAGGCCATTACGAAGAAATAGCAAAGCCGGGGAATGCCGTGCAAGGGTCAAGATGAACGCTTCGCGCCCTTGATGTCATTCCCCGGTTTTGCTATGCAGTAACCAAGTGTGTGCAAGCAGAAAGCTGCTTGCGCCCACCAATCAGTATCATATCTACGCATTTCAGACGCAAAAGGCGAAGTATTATGCGGCTTCTGGCGGTGTGTCAGCACTAAGGTAATATAATTCCTTATGCTGATTGCTAGAACGGCTTTAAAATGCGTAGAAACAAGGAGGCTGAAGAAAATGAAAGCAGTTATTTATGCCCGTTATTCCTCCGATAATCAGCGAGAAGAAAGTATTGAGGGGCAAATTCGGGAGTGTACTGCCTTTGCCGAGAAGAATGGTATCACCATCCTACGCCACTACATAGATCGCGCCTTTTCCGCTAAGACTGATAACCGCCCTGAATTTCAGAACATGATTAAAGATAGTGGCAAGCGCCTGTTCGATATGATTATCGTCTGGAAGCTGGATAGGTTTGCCCGCAACCGCTACGACAGTGCCCGCTACAAAACCGCTCTGAAAAAGAACGGGGTCAAGGTGGTGTCTGCTACCGAGGTTATTTCTGATGGGGCCGAGGGGATCATTCTGGAAAGCGTCTTGGAAGGATATGCTGAATACTACTCCGCCGATCTGTCCGAAAAGGTAGTCCGGGGCATGACGGAGAATGCCCTGAAATCCAAGTATAACGGCGGCACTCGTCCTATCGGCTATCTGATTGACAGCGATCAGTACTTCCAGCTTGACCCGCTTACCGCTCCCTTTGTCCGGGAGGCATTCCAGCGTTACGACGAGGGGGCTACCATGACAGCCATCCGCGACTGGCTCAACGAGCAGGGTGTGAAGAACACACGGGGCCAGAAGATGACCTACAACAGCGTACAGCATCTTTTGAACAACCGCCGCTATATCGGAGAGTATACCTATCGGGACATTGTGGTGCCGGACGGCATTCCCGCTATTGTCCCCCAAGACCTTTTTGACCGGGTGCAGGAGAAACTGGCAAAGAACAAAAAGGCCCCGGCCCGCCACAAGGCCGAGGACGATTATCTGCTGACAACCAAGCTGTTCTGCGGTTACTGTGGAGCCTACCTCTGCGGTGAGAGCGGCACCAGCCACACGGGGAATGTCCATCACTACTATAAGTGCGTGTCCGTCAAGAAGAAGCGCACCGAGTGCCACAAGAAGTCTGTCCGCAAAGAATGGATTGAAGATTTGGTGGTCAGCGAAACCATGAAAATGGTGATGGACGATGAGGCGATAGAGGCCATTGTGTCCATGCTGATGGACTTGCAGGACAGGGAGAATGTCAATCTTCCCCTCTATGAACAGCAGTTGCGGGAGGCAGACACGGCCATTCAAAACCTGCTGACCGCCATCCAGCAGGGGATCTTGACCAAGTCCACAAAAGGTCGTCTGGAAGAACTGGAAGCCACGAAAGAGGAACTGGAAACCAAGATTGCCTGCGAGAAGATGGCGAAGCCCAAAGTCAGCTCCGAGTTTATGACCTTCTGGCTCCACCGCTTCCGCAAGCTGGATGTACGGCAAAAGTCCCACCGTAAGATGCTGATTGACATTTTTATCAACGCCATTTTCTTGTACGATGACAAAATGGTGATAACCTTCAACTATAAGGAAGGGACAACGACCATCACTTTTGATGACCTCAAAACCGCATTGGCCGATCAGAAAACAGGTTCGGATTTGGATTGCTCAACTGCACCAAAAAGAAAGACACGACTTTGGGAGGAACTTCGTAAGGAAGTTCCTCCCAAAACTTTTGTAAAGTCAGCCGAGTGTAATCGAATTGCAGGAAATTTCAACATATCGGAGGACTATATCATGGATAAGACGATTTTTGAGCAGATGGGTGGAACCTATCATCAGGAAGGAGATTACTTTCTGCCCGACTTGCCCCCACCTGAAAGCATTCCTGTTGGGGTATGGGGACAGCGACGGAGACAATATCTGAAAACACAACGCAGAGTCATCTATACTGGCCTGCTACTAAGCGGCAAGTTGGACGGCCATTTAGCCGAAATTGATGCTCAGGCGGAAGCCATGTTATTTCAGTTGGTAAATCAACTGGCAGAGCAGGAGGGCATTACGGAACAACTCAAAGCTGAAAATCAGATGGAATGGGTTCAGCGCATGAACAATATTCGAAACCGAGTAGAGGAAATTATCTATAATGATCTGATTTATATTTGACAGCAACTAAGCCGGTGAGAATCAATTCATTCTCACCGGCTTGGTAATTGGATACTTTGGAAAAAATCATATCTGCTGATTGACTGATGTCAAACTTTACTTAATAATTTCAAGCATCCGTTTTACAGCTTTGAAATCATGGATGTATGCATCATACTTGCTACGTTCGGAATGATGGATAAGTATTCCATTTTCTCCATATGTTAATTCAGAATATCCGATTAGTAACAAAGGGATGTCTAATGCTCCATTGTAAAAAGGATAATGCTCACTGAGCGCTTGGCATACTCCTATCTGGTAAGTCCAGTGTTCTCTAATATACGTTATTAATGAGACAGGTACACCACGTTCAACCTTTAGCTGATACTCACTATAATTTTGCCCCACCCTCTTGACTTCATCGTAGTGAAGTGGCGCGGCTTTTATTGCATCCACATTTTCTGATACAACTGCCATCAAAAGTTCAAAGCAAAGAAATGAGTAGTCTTTCTTTTTGTCCTCATTAAAAAGAAGCCGATGAATTGTATGCACCTTTTTCACTAAATGCTCTTGTCGCCGAATCTCCATCCCAGAAAATAGCGCCGTAATATAGTTATTGAGTTCAGTCCAAGGCTCTAACACATTCTCATCAAAAAGTGCGACATAGTCACTGTACTTTTTCAAAAAACTGTCGTTTACGGTTCCTGAATCTATCTCAAACTCAAAATCAATGAATTTTCTCAAATAAGCATCACAATCTGTGTCCTCACCAAATATCATCGTAATAGTATGCTCGATTTGTGTTTTATCAAGGGCCATAATTAGAACAGTATTCTTTAAGTCAAAAAACAGATGGTGCAATCGTTCCAAAATTTTTATGGCATAATCAGGGAGACATCGGTCTAATTCATCTACAACAATCACCAATGTCTGATCTTCTGCCAATTTTGATAATTCTTCTCGTGCTTTCTTTACAACTTTATGGAAAGCATAATATTTGTCATACTCATGCTGCTCTTCAGTTTCCTGGGATGCTGCTTCCCGTGCTTTCTCTACCAAATCAGAAAGATCATTAGCGTTAACACCGATCTTGTTCTCAATAAAAGAATATGCTATCTTCTTCAATATTTCCTTGGCGACGCTAAAGCCCAATTGAGCCTTTTCCATAACCTCGCCTGAAAAAATATGAGTATACTCGTCTATATTATCAAGCATGGCAGATACGATGGCAATCAGCGGTTCATCATAATAATCATATTCCCAGCAATTATAGTGAAACACCGCAAATTTTTCGCCAGCCTGGTAGTCTCGCAGTTGACGCTCCATCATGTTCAAGACAAAAGTTTTTCCGGCTCCCCACTTCCCATTTAGCGCAAAAGTACAGGAACTCTTTGAGTTTGATAAAGTAATCAACAATTCCATTAGTTGTGTAACTACTTTTTCTCTATCCAAAATGTCTATTGGGGTATCATTATCTTCGGGCAAAGCTGGTAACAAATCAGGAAAGGTGTCAGTTTTTCGTTCTATTATGGTATCCATCATCCACCACCTCTCAATATCTTTTTTTATACATTTCATCTTGAGTAGGAACGCCTAAACGTAAAGGCTCAAATCCTTGAAAATCAGCCATTTCTTTGTCTTTATATTGCTCTTTTAGTAAATCGCCCAATTTATCAATTTCTGTTTCCACCCACTGTATTGCTACTGTTATTAAACGATGGAAGGAACCTAACCCCTTCAGTTCTTCTGGACTTTTAAATCTCTCTGCAATAGCGACCGTCCCCAATGTATCTACAAAAGGATGTTCCTTATTTGATTGGAGTATCACACCCGCAAGTGCTTGGGATAGTCTGCTTTCATCATGTACAATGAACTTGTCTCTCAAATCTTTATAGAAGTCAAAAACTTTCTTTGCTTCTGGCGGAAAATTTGCCAAAATTTTATTGCGCTTAAGAGAATTATCTCGAAATTCACTTTTTCCAAAGCATTTGTAAAAGACAACTATGGAATTTTGCGCTAACGCCCTGTTTACTACATCGGAATTGTTTGAATTCATCGACTCTAAAGATTGCTTTGCTTCATTTAAGTCCCACCAATGTAACCACATATCTTTTAAGCGCTTGACATATTGACTGTCTGGCAGTCCCAAAATCATGTCTGCATCGGGATAATTCAGGACGTGTATTGTATTATCTCGAACTTCAAATTGCAAAGTGTTGATAAGATCGTCCTCCCCTTCGTAAAAGTTAAAACTACTTTTCTGTCAACTTCTGATATATCCTCATCAGTTCCGCCACGCACTTGCTCTCGGTCATGTCCTTAACAGAGAACCCATACGCTGCCATGACAGCCCGGTCGTTGTCCTGGTGGGCGCGGCGCAGCTCCGGGGGCATAGCGACTTCATCGTAGAGGTCGGCAAGGGAGCAATCCGGGTAGAGGGCACGGGCGTCCAGGATGGCCTGGGCGGTCTGCTCGATCTTGGCTTTCTGGGCATCAGTGGGGGTAGGCCAGGGGAAGTTGTTATAGACCGCAGGCGTATAGCGGTAATCACTTTTCATTCTACTACATACTACTCGCATCCAAGCCATATGGACATTGGAGGTCATAACTCCAAACATATAAATTGAAGCATTAGGCAACACATATACGGTGTTTGCCGCAATAATCTCTGGCTCAATATACCCGATTGGTACATAACGCCGCCGTTCAGAAGATACTTCTGGAATGACTAAATAGGTGGTGTCTGGTTGGCGAATTTCTGCAAACAGCATTGGAGTATCAGCGGCAGCTCTAAACGCTGGGGTTGGACTTTTAGCTCTTGATTGAGCGCACGCTTCAAGTCGTTGCATAATTTCTGGAATGCTACGGTACTCACTTGGAGATACACCCCTTATCCATAAACAAAATCTGATTTTGTTGTTGATGAAATCCGCAGATCCCATAAACCTTTTAAGTAGATGTTTTTTTGTGGGATATTTGTGCAAAAAATGTTGGTACTCTTCTTCGCTGTAAATTAAGTTTCCGCCATCTACGGGTTTGCTTCCCTGTGTCATTTTCGGCATGGTAGCATCATTAGGTGTGCCTCGAGCCTTAATAAAAACATCGTTACCTTCAACAAGATAGCCATTTATATGAGAAACTCTTTTTCTGCGATTATTCTCAAATAAAAACTTGGCCTGACCTGGATAGCATGAAAATCCCACAATGACACAATGTACAGCGGCTTTTTCTGCGGCTTCACTGGTCCAAACAAAGCTTCTGTGGGCAAAGACAATTTCAATATTACATTTTTCAAACAAATCACGCCATAAAATAGCCACCTGCTCCCCCTGAGATATAGAATTTGTTGAAACAAAAGCGGCGTTTATTTGTGTTCCTTGCATATAAGTCGCCGCAAGTTTATACCATGCAGCAACATAATCCAACTTTCCCGCCTTTGAATTATTCGCAAACACCGCTTTAATCTCTTCCGCTTGCTCTTTATTTCTAAATGTTTGTCCCACAAACGGCGGATTACCCATGATATAGTTCAACTGATCCTTGGGCACCACGCTCTCCCAATCCAGCCGCAGGGCGTTGCCCTCCACGATGTTGGCATAGGATTTCAGCGGCAGGAAATCCAGCGGCATGTGAACAACGTCCTCTGTCTCCTTCATCATCTGGCTCTCCGCGATCCACAGCGCTGTCTTGGCCACGGTCACAGCAAAGTCGTTGATCTCGATGCCGTAGAACTGGCCAATGGAGACTTGGATGATACCCTCCATATCCATGCTGATTTGGTCTGTTGAGCAACGCAAGACCTCGTTTTCCAGCTTCCGCAGGGACAGGTAAGTCTCTGTCAGAAAGTTGCCAGAGCCGCAGGCCGGGTCGAGGAACGTCAAGCCCGCCAGCTTGCTTTGAAATGCGCTCAACTTAGCCTTGCGGGTCTTATCTACGGCGATCTCCTTGATTTCTTCCAGCTCCGAGCGCAGGTCGTCCAGAAACAGTGGATCAATGACCTTGTGGATGTTCTCGATGCTGGTGTAGTGCATCCCGCCGGAGCGCCGGGTGTTCGGGTTCAAGGTGCTCTCAAACACCGCTCCGAAAATGGTGGGGCTGATGGCTGACCAGTTGAAGTCCTCGCTAGCCTTTTCCAGCAAGATCTCTTTCAGCTCCTCGGTGAAAGGCGGGATCTCAATATTCTCGTCGCTGAACAAGCCGCCGTTGACATAGGGGAACGCCGCCAGCGCCGGGTCATCGTCCGCGAGGTACTTGTCCCGCTGCTCCGGCTTCTGGTCCAAAATGCGGAACAGTTCCACCAACGCCTTGCGGATACCACTGGCGGGAATGTCCCGGAGATAGTCGTGGAACATACTTTTGCTGCCAAAGATACCGGCGTCCTCCGCATACAGGCAGAATACCAGACGGACACACAGGGCGTTTAGGCTTTTCAGGGTGTCCTCCGTCTCCGGGTCTTTGTACTGTTTCAACAAGGCATCATAGAGGACACCTACGATCTCACCCGCCTGTAAAGAGACCTCCATCTCTTTTTTGATGTTGGTGTCCCCTGTGTCCACCAAAAACTGCAAGCGATAGTATTCCTTCTCCAGATCGCACAGCTTGATGATCTCCGGGTCGCCGGTGGGCCGCTCCATGTCGTACACATGGAACTCGGCAAAGTTACAGGTGACGATCCATCGGGGACGCTGGGAGTAGGGCAGTTCGGCGGCGTAGCGCTTGGCCTGCTGGAACGGGGACAGCAGGGAGCCGTCAGACTGCTTGATGGGCTTGTTTAACTCTTTACCCAGGCTCTTTTGTTCGATCAGAACATGTGTGGAGGGGATAAAGCCGTCGATGAAGCTAGTGTGATCCAGCATGATCTGATCCTCAAAGGTGATGAACTTGTCTGGCTCCTCCACTCCATAAACCTTTTGCAGCAGAGATAGCCAAAAGGTCTGGCTGTGACCTTTCTCGTAGCCTTTTCCCTGCCAATCGGCGGCAAACTGTTTCGCAGCAGCGCGGCGCTGTGTATCTGTCATGGCGGTATCCCCCCATTTGATTTTTCTACAGGATACCATACAAACCCGCATTTTTCCAGAGAGATATATAAACTGTGGATCATAATTGAAAACGTTTTCTGGGGCAGGGCCTTGTAATGCTCTCTTGGTCGAAACCCAAAGAGCGGGCTTATGCTGACTTGGTATGGGAAAAGTCGGTTGCATACGCAAACCAAACGGAGTCCCGCAGGACATAGTCTGTCCTGCGGGCACGGTGCGTATGTGACTGGCTTCTTTTTGTTCTGAACGGTTCAAGAAAAAAGTTCGGTTTTGAGCTTTGAAAGTTGTGGTAGGAAGTTGGAGGGAAACTATCCCCCTGTCCACAGGGATAGCGAGCATCGGATTTCGCCCCCCACGGGGCAAAATCCATCCCCAGGGGAGGCCCCCTGAATACCCCCTTACAGCGGAAACCTGTTATAGAATGGAGGGATCAGTTTGCGTACCAACGATGAAAAAGTACGGCTGAAGATCAGGCTGGATGACGCGGAGAAAGCCAAACTGGAACATGAAGCCGCTCTGTGCGGCCTGACCAAATCCGAGTACCTCCGGCAACTCTGCCTGGGCAGGCAGCCCCGCCCCAAACAGCCGCCGGAGTTCTGGGAGCTGCTGGACGCCCTGTATGAAGTCCACGCCCAACTGGAGCGGATAGCGGCCCGCTGCCCGGAAGCCGCCGGGGAATGTTCCCGGCTTGAGCGGCTCGTCCTGTTCTTGCAGGAGGTGGCGTGATGGCAACCACCAGCCTGTGGCACATCAAAGGGCGGCTCAGTGACCTGATTGCCTATGTTGAGAATCCGGAGAAAACCGTACCCAGTGGCACCGAGGACTTTTTTAATGTGTTTTCATACATCCAGAACCAGAAGAAAACCGCAGACGGCTCTTTTGTTACCGCCATCAACTGCCTGAAGCAGACGGCGCTTCGGCAGATGATCCTGACCAAACAACGGTACGGCAAGGAGGACAAGTACATCGCGTGGCACGGCTACCAGAGCTTCAAACCCGGCGAAGTCACCCCGGAGCGGTGCCATGAGATCGGCGTGAAACTGGCGAAAGAGATGTGGGGCGGGCAGTTCCAGGTCATCGTCACCACCCATCTGGACAAAGGCCACCTGCACAACCACTTCTGCTTCAATTCCGTTTCCTTTCGGGATGGGCGAAAGTACAACTATTCCAAGGCCGAGCAGCGGCGTTTGCGGGACATCTCAGACCGCCTTTGCCGGGAGTATGGCCTGTCCGTGATCGAGCATGGCCGCAAGGCCCCCAGCCGCCCCGTCTGGCTGGACGAACGGAATGGTAAACCCACCCGGTACAACCTGATGCGGGAGGCGATGGAGGCCGCCCTCAAGGTCAGCGTGGACGGGAACGACCTGCGGAAAGCCCTCCGGGAGCAGGGCTATGAACTGGACGCCGATCCCGCCCACAAATACGCCACCCTGCGGCGGATCGGGAGCAAACAGGCGGTGCGGCTGTACCGGCTGGGGGAGGCATACGACCTCCCGGCCATCCGGGAGCGGATCGAGGAAAATCGCCAGCGGTACGCCCGCGATTACAGTTATCATCGGTACAGGCCCGTCCCCGTCCAGCGGATCAGGCCCAGACGCCTGCGGCTGGACGGCTCTCTCAGCGGTGTGCGGCAGATCGGCGGCTTCCGTGGGCTGTACTTCCACTACTGCTATTGCCTGGGCCTCCTGCACAAAAACAGCCCCCGCAGATCACTCTCCCCGGAACTGCGGGAGGAGTGCCGCCGCCTGGACGCCATCAGCAGGCAGGCGCAGCTGATCTGCCGGGAGAAGCTGGACACGGCGGAGGAAGTTAGATCGTTCATCAGCGGGAAACAGAGCGAAATGAAGAAATTGGGCGCTGCCCGCCAGCATTGCTATAACCGTCTGCGCCGCTGTGACGATGAGGAGGAAATCGCAAAAATCAAGGGCCAGCGTGACCGGCTGACGGCGGCGATGGCCGCTTGCAGGAAGGACATTCAGACCGCTGAAGCGGTACTCTCCCGGAGCGCCTGTATGAAAGAGAACCTGAAGGCGGAGCGGGCGATGCAGGCCCAGCGCATGGTCCGCGTACAGGATAAACACAGGGAAAGGGGCTGTGCCAGATGAACAGCGTCGTCATGGAGTTGACCGGGCGGGAAAAGGAGATATTGGACGAGGCGGCAGCCAAGGTGGAGGAGGAAATGGCTTGTCTTTCCGCGTTGAGCCGAGAACAGCGCCTTGCCCGGTTCCGGGAGCGTCAATATCCCCACCCCATCAGTTTTGAGCGGGAGATCGGCGGCACCGTCTACACCGTCAACGCCCATTTCAGCGATCAGGCCACCGAAACCACAGAAGGAAAAGTAAAACACATTCTCAGCAAAAATATCACACTGTAAAGTGTTGAAGTCCTGCGCCGGGTATGGTATGATAAGGCTACCCTGCAATCCCTATCACATCCGGCTGCGGAAAGGAGTTCATTTTGAAGAAACAGCAGCCAGAGCAGAGAATATCAGCGTTATACGCCAGATTGTCCCGTGACGATGAGAAGGAGGGTATCTCCGGTAGCATCCAAAATCAGCGGGCCATCCTGGAAAAGTTCGCCCAGGACAACCACCTGCCCAACCCGAAATTCTTTTTCGATGACGGCTATTCCGGGGTGACCTTCACCCGTCCGGCCTTCATGGAAATCATGGAACTGGCCGAGCAGGGGCTTGTGGCAAACCTGGTGGTGAAGGACCACTCCCGGCTGGGGCGCAACCGACTGGTGGTGGGCCAGCTTTTAGAAGAAGATTTCGTCCGGCTGAATGTGCGGTATATCGCCATCATGGACAACATCGACACCGCCAGGGGCGTGAGTGACATCGTGCCCATGCAGGATTTATTCAACGAGTGGCACGCGAAAAACACCAGCGACAAGGTACGGCGCGTCATGCAGAGCCGGGGCAGCGCCGGAATACCCCTGACCACCAACCCGCCCTTTGGGTACAGGAAGGCCCCGGAGGACAGGAACAGGTGGCTGGTGGATGAACCGGCAGCGGAGGTGGTGCGGCGTATCTTTCGCATGAGCGTGTCCGGCCTGGGGCCGACCCAGATCGCTAAAAAACTGCGCTCCGAGGGCGTGATGACCCCCAGCGAGTATTTGCACAGCACCGGCGTGAAATGTCCAACAAAGCCCCCGGCGTTCCCGCACAACTGGTGTTCCTCCACTGTGGCCGCTATTCTGGACAGGCAGGAGTACACCGGCGACACGGTGAATTTCCGCTCGTTCAGCCGATCCTTCAAGCAGAAGAAGCGGTTGAAGCGGCCCCAGGAGGAATGGAAGATGTTTCCCAATACGCACCCCTCCATCATCGACCGGGAGACCTTCGCCCTCGTCCAGAATCTCCGCCAGCACCGCCGCAGGCCCACAAAAACCGGCATTGTCAGTATGTTTTCCGGGCTGCTCTATTGTGCCGACTGCGGCAGCAAGCTGGGGTACAGCGCCACCAACAACTACAAGCGGGAGCAGGCATTTTTCTTTTGTTCCGCCTACCGCAGCAATACCCGTGTTTGTTCCGCCCATTTCATCCGGGAGAATGTAGTCGAGGAACTGGTGCTGGAGGGCCTGCAACGGCTGCTGTGGTACATCCAGGTCTATGAAAGGCGGTTTGCCCAGGAGCAGATGGAGCGGTTTGGCCTGCAAGAGCGGCGGGAACTGGCCGCCAGACAGCGGGAGTTGGCGCAGGCCAGGCAGCGGGTGGCGGAGATAGACGGGCTGATCCAGAAAAGTTACGAGGACATGACCAAGGGCTTGCTCAGTGAGGAACGGTTTGCCACGCTGACGGTATCGCTGGAAAGCGAACAGAAGCGGTTGAAAGAGGCCATCCCGGAGATGGAGACCCGTGTGGAAACCGCCACGGACAAGGCCAATGACCTTCAACATTTTATTGAGCGGGCCAGACAGGTGACGCGGCTGACGGAGCTGACGCCGGAGATCGTCCACGAGTTCATCGAAAAGATCGTGGTGTCCAAGTCCGAAAAAGTGGAGGGTAAGCGGCGTCAGCCGGTTGATATTTACTACAAGACCGTTGGCCTATGGTGCGCCCCGTCCCCGGAAGAAATGGAAGAACTATTCCAGAAGTACCTTGCGGCGCAGAAGAAAAAGACGGCGTAGCGACCGCCACGCCGTCCACAATTAAGGATTGTTTTCTTTACAGGTTAGCCCAAGGCCGACACTTCCTTACGGAGTGTCGGCCTTTGTCGTGTCTTTCTTTTTGGATGCCGCTCCCTTTGGCATTTCGATGCCCTGTCGGTCAAAGCCCTCCCTGCGCAATTGTTTAGTCCTGCGGACCTGCGAATTTACGGCGCATCAGCGCCGCCGGTCAGAAGACCGGTCTGACATCTCTATAGCCCAGATTTTAACCGTCCCTTCCACGTCGGAGCAAGTTTTGTATCGCTTGCTCCGACTTATTTTATAAGTCAGGGGACGCTTGTTTTGCTGTCTTTTCTTTCCCACTGCATCCCGCTTCGTCGGGCTCGCAGTGGGCGGGGCCGGCCTGCGGGCGGTATTCCCCGGCTGTCTCATCAAGAAGTCTGCAAATAAAAAGTCAATAGGGAAATAAAGCAAAATTGAGGAGAGAAAA
>OIWN01001844.1_pt1 | contig 15516 bp, 22 predicted proteins | sample 1587591 | NCBI WGS metagenome assembly OIWN01 (sample SAMEA3888901, study PRJEB22519) | human gut metagenome | biome: human gut; feature: human-associated habitat; material: faeces | place: Denmark | collected 2010 | reverse complement strand
TCATCGGGCATTATCTGAACATAAAACACTATCAATAAGTTGGAGTCATTACCAAAAACTTTTACAATATCCGAGAGTATGTATGCATAATGTATGCGCCCCCCTATCAGGCTGTCTCTTATACACAAATCCCCACCCGGGGATTTGTGATGTCTGTCAGTCTGCTTTAGGGGGACTCTTTCCATTCGGTAGTTTCCTTCCTCCCCGGCAGCGATTTTTTGAACTTTTTCTTCACCCGTTGATCTTCTCTTATATTTCATTTTCTTCGGGTCTGTTATGGTACTTTCTGATTGTTATTCATGGGATAACGAGCAGTTTGGACATGCCCGTCTCGGTGATCCGCGTCGTACACGACGCCTTGTGTCACTGGCCTCTTCTCTCGCTCAGCATGCAGGTCTTTCTATTGTGAAATCATCCCACTCCACTGCTCAGGTTGAAAGTGCGTACCGCCTGATACGTAACCCGTCTGTGTCCCCGGAAGCCATTGCCTAAGCCGGATTTACCGCCACTGCAAGGGCATGTGAGGCTCATCCGCTGCTCCTCGCACTGGAAGACACCACCACTAATCGTAAGCGTACAGCGAGGGCCGTATTGACGGGGATGTGTTATTCAGCTGGCAGTGCTATACGCCACGGAAGCAGTTCGCTGACCCGGTTGACCGGCCAGTCTGCTATGACGCCAAGCACATGGCGAAGGTAGCTTTCTGGATCCACGTCATTCAGTTTGCACGTCCCGATCAGGCTGTACAGTAGCGCTCCCCGCTCACCACCATGGTCAGAGCCGAAGAACAGGAAGTTTTTACGACCCAGACTGACCGTCAACGCCACAATCTTTGACTGTTTGACATTGTCATGCCCGCAGGCCAGCGAATCTAAAGACATCAGACTGCTTGCATCAGCCAGTTGCGTATCTGGCTATGTCCCTTAATTGGTAAGGGTTCGAGGAACTCAACATTAACGCATTTTTCCGCCCATCACCGGCAGTGTATATGAACGATTGCACTCTTACGATGGTTGATTTATTTGGTTGCGTAGGGGCTAGCTAGTCTGGTACCGGAGGCTGGATCTGAAGTACTGACCCCAAGAATAACGCCGGGCAGACTCATATTCTGACCCATTGTCAGCCCGCGTGTTTACTGCTCTAGCTCATTTCCTGTTGTCAGGCGTTCAATTCCCAACTGCAGGTTATGGCCCGGTGCACAAACACCTGACGGCAGGTATCACTTACCCAAAGAAGGTAAAGCCCTCAAGAGGCAGTAACTCTGCCAACCTCTCCTCCGGCCACTCCGGGCAGACGCGTTAGGACGTCCGTCAGCCAAGCATGTGGCTCCAGACTGCTGTTTCCAGAAGGCTCATTATCTGTGCCGCTCGGTTCCCGGCCATCAGTGAACCAGCGAACAACCAGGCCTTTCGTCCCATAACGACCGGACGGATAGCACGCTCGCAGATATTGTTGTGTGTGCCTTGAAATGCACGATCTTTCCGTCGGTGAAAGTCCGCCCCGACTAACTCTCGCTCCAACTGGAAGGACAGGAAGCGGTCCAGGAGGTAACAAAAGGGCTGAATCTCTCCCTGAAACGACTTCTTCAGGAAGTCAATGGGTTATGCGGGCCGTAACGTGAGTGAACACTGAGCAGCCATCGAAATGCCGTCGATGGTGCCGACACGCCACAATAACGGGGAAGGCCGACGATGACCGGGAAGAGAGTGAGAAAGGCATCGGTCATACCCACCGGGGTAGTGGTGTCAGCATGCATAACAATTGATCGATCGTGCAACAAGAGAAGTCCATAACGATGCCTGTCCGGGTGACGGTCAACAACGCCTCCCGAGGGGGTGAATCGGTTGTTATGGATGGCAGATGGGGTGTAGTAGTGAAAATACTGAGTAATGTCATAGGAGCGAAGGCCCCCTGTTGCAGTACCAGTGTAACATGCAGGAAGAGCCCGGGGATTGCCATCAGCCTCACAACCCCGCTCGAACCGGTTCAGAACCTACAGAAAATACTACAGGAGAAAGCAAAGTGAACCTCCCCGTGTTTCCTGTTTATCATTTTCTGGTCAGTGCCGCGATTCTGGTATTCGTGGTGATTTTCTGGCGGACACACCATCGCGACCACCGTAACTGGCTGGCTCTACGGCTATTCGTATTATGCTCTGTAAACCGTTGGCCATTGCGGATGGTTAAAGGAACAATAGGTGCTAATAAATCTCGAGTTTTTAACTCAGCGATATTACGTTCACCAAGCGCTGCAAAAAGATTATCTTCAAGACTTTTTAGCACACGATGGGCGTGATCTTCAGACCACTTTTTATTGGTGCCATGCCACTCAATCGCGACTTCTTTAAAGGTTCGTGCTTTACTCTGTTCAACCTTATCATTTTTCTTTTTGTCTCCCGGATCGACGCCATTCGCAAGCAGCTTACGCGCCTCGTCACGACGTACTCTGGCATCCGCTAGTGTGATTTCAGGATAAACCCCAAGTGCCAGCATTTTTTGCTTTCCCTCATAACGGTACTGCAAACGCCAGTACTTAGAACCATTTGGATGGACAAGCAGATGCATACCGCCACCATCAGTCAGCTTATATTGCTTATCCGTTGGCTTGGCTGCTCTGACTTTGATATCTGTTAATGCCATGCGTATTCCCTCCCTGTTGGTACAAGCATTATCGAACCGGAAATACCATCATCTGTACCAACATATGTTGGTAGATGTACGTTGATATCGGTTGACCTTGAGAGAGTTAATATAGCGGGAAAGATAGATAAACACTGGATTTCAGGCATAAAAAAAGACCTCAGTTGAGGTCTATTTACATACTTTTGGTGCGAAGGCCGCACCGCGATTTTCGACGTAATCAACTGAAATAATTGAAATTTAAAAATAAGAGAACCGACGCATATACTCACATGTATACTCAACGCAATTCTCTGAGGTCTTAGCTAGCTCAAAAATTACTCTTCATCATCTTCCACAGGTTCTAACGCGTCAAGCGCGACTCGCACCATAGCGATAGAACCAATACGGATGAAAGCATCTTCTCCATCTTCGTCGGTTATCATAAAACGATCCGTTGTTTCAGGCTCGCAATCCAGCGTGTCAAAGAACGCATTCAACTGGCCGATATCATCCGTCTCTTCGTTTTGCGGCGCATCAGGCTCAACACTCAGTGGAATCACTAGTCCGCCGTTTACCAGCGTGATATGGACATTAAAATAATCGTCTTTGTAGGCATCATCCTCTTCGTCAACGATTGGCCGCAGACCCTCAGACAGGAACTGATGAAATACCACTTCACGCATATTTAACGCATAACGATACTCAGAAGAATCAAAAACGAAGAAGCGTTCTATGTTTGGGGTGTTTTTTTCCTGAAAATAATAATAAAACCTCCGCTTATCCGTAGCAGAAATGGGCAACAACAAATAGTCCTGCTGCCCCTGTAGCCAAAGTTTTACGGTCCAGAGACCGCTATCCATTTCAATGCCGCTTGTGGCTATCGCCTCAAGCTCTTCATCGGTTTTACGACGCTTCTTGCGCAAGTCGTTTATCAACCGCTCACTTTCCGGGAACACTACGTTTAGAGGTTTATCCAGGGCATTGCATATTGCCTGTGCGAGACTCAGCTTTGCAGCAACCTTCCCGGTTTCGATACGTTGAATTTGTTGCTGGCTGGTGCCAATCATAAACGCCAGCTCGCGCTGAGTGATAGATAGCTGGGTACGGAGCTGTTTGATGTTGTTCTGTAACATGGCATCCATCCTTCAGAAGGAGTAGAAAGTGCCATTAAAACACAAAATTGAGTAAAAACACTAAACAGTGTTTTTACTCACTAATCAACACTCGTGTACGAAAAGAAAACCTTTTTATCGTTCTTCTTTTGTATGCCAGAGATCCACGATATGGATATCATTGTCACGGATTTCGTAGTGAACCTCATAGTCATCAAATAACACTTTTCGGACTTCTCGGGGTTCATAACGAGTCTGATGTACACCAATTGCCGGATGCGCTGTAAGGCCAGCGCAGCCAGTAATCAGGCGATCCAAAATGTCATCGGCGTGCTTGCGGCTATACTGAAGGGCGAAACGATAGATACGTTCTAGGTCATCCTGAGCTTTAAACGTCCAGTAAATTTCCATCTATCAGGCTTTCTTTAAGCGATTAGCAAAATCCACCATGTCTGAGTGGCTCACCACGCGACCCGCATCCACATCGGCAAGACCGGCCTGGATGCTCTGGTGACGCCGCTCTCTTTCGGCCAGCATACAGGTCAACGCTTCCTTAATAATCCAGCTTTTAGAGCGATCTAACTCAATTGCCAGATTCTCAACAGCAGCAGCCAACTCAACGGGTATCTGTGCGCTGATGGTTTGTTTAGTCAGTGAGCCCATAGGGATTACCTCCTTTAATAACATTTAATAACTCTTGTTGAGTTTAACATAGAGGTTCCTATAAAACATTACATCTCATTTCGCAGCTAAAATCCCAGGAAAGTGCTTCGCCACGATATCATTCAGCTTATCAACCAGCTCTGGCCGCTTAAACGTGATATGCGCAGTCCCCTTCCGGAAGTACCTGATGGTAAACATCTCATCCTCGTAACAGTTGTTGTGCCGGTTCGCATCAATGTGATCTCCCAGCCGACGGGTAACGTCAGAGCGGTTGTCGGGCACTGGCTTTTCGTCGAGGATCATCAGCATTCGCTCAAGGTCAGCTAACCGGTCACGTTGCCAGCCATGGTTAAGCCCGAATCCCCACCGGTCATATTTGACCAGCCCTGTGACGATGATTTTTACACCAAACTTGCAGGGGCTATTCGTTTTAAAATCCCAGGATAGCCCTTTAAACACATTTATCACTCCACGCTCAAATACCTTTCCTTTATTCAGATGTAATTGCTCAAATGTGCTCAGAATATTGGCTTCGCTGACAGCAGGAATATCATTCCCTTCAAGGCTTCTGTACCACTGGTCGCGGGCCTCCGCGTCCATGATCGAAAGCATTCCCGACCTTTTCATCAAATCCCGCCATATACTGCGATCCAGATTGCGGGTAATGACTTTCATAGCCTTGTCCGCCTTCTCCATTAGCAAACAGTCATAGCGATATTGCTGCATTCCCCATTCTTTTGCCGTACCAGCTCCCAGGGAGAAGGTCAGCAGTGAAATATCATCAAGTTGCAGGATCAGTGCTTCAATCCGCGCCAGTGCAGCGTTACGTCCGGTGACGATGCGCTCAATGCTGGTGGAACAAATCACATCGGTAGGGTCGGTTAACACCTCAGGTTCGGTGTGAATAGTCTCTGACATCGTTTATTTCCTTTATATAAAGCAAAACGCCAGCCGGTGAGGGCTGGCGCTTATACGTTGCGATAAAGTTAATTCAGTCATGGGGTTCCCGTGTGATGACGAGCAGGAACAATCACCACTCAAAGGTGGCAAAACCGGGCAGCAGATCGCCATCCGCATCCAGATGCAGGATGTGGATGCCGTATCGTTGCATCAGCGTGGTCACTAACCGACGACAGTCCTTTGAAAGCCCCATGCGCTTCAGTTCCTTTACGGGATGTAAACGGGCATTAAGCCGGATGAAATACCCGTAGCCGGTATCGTGTATCCAGCTGTGCTCACCTGCTGTCGCTGGTGATAATGCCTGCGCCAGTCTCCGGTTGTCCTCAGGGGTAATATGCGCGGTACAACAGCATATGCCCGGCAGGCGTACAGAAGGGGTCAGTTGCGCAAATGCCTCTGGTGGGGTGGTGGTAAATGTCATGATGCGGGATCTCCTGCTGCGGTGGGTTACCAGTCGAAAATGTCAAAACCGGGCAGGAGTTCACCGAAGGCATCCAGATGAACAATGTCCACGGCGTAACGGTGGATAAGTGTCACCAGCAGGCGACGGCAGGCCTTCGACAGACCCAGGCGTTTGAGGCGTAAGACCGGAAACGACCACGCCTCCAGGCGGATCAGATACCCTCGCGGTATTTGCCGGTGACAAGAGCGGTGACCATGTGGTAATCCTTGCGGGTCAGCAGCCTGGTGGCTTTGCGGGCGCGGAGAATCTCCGTCTCCCCGATAAACGGTGACTGATGATGGATGGAGAAGCCGGGGTGATCGATACGTACCAGCTCTGATTTCTCCACCATAAAGTTGAGCGCATCCGCCAGTGATATCCCGGCGTCGATGTGCTGCTTAATCACCTTCTCATCGGCAAACTGTGTGTCACTGAGTGTGAGACCGTAGTGTTGTTCCAGCAGATGCGACAGCAGGGACTGCCAGATGCCGACAGGCGTGGGGTGTGACGATGCCGGTCCGGGCGGGAGTGAGGGTAAAATTTGCATAATGTATTCTCTGTTGTGTGGAAGGTAAGAAACGGGCCGGGAGGTTTAACCGAAGCGCTGTCCGGTTTCGGTGAAGGTGTAACCGCCGGCGATAAGCGCCTCATCCACGGCTTCCGGTGAGGTCAGCCAGTCATATTGCGTTTCAAGTTGCTGATACAACCAGCGGGCCAGGTCGCGTAACGCGTCACTCAGGACACTGTCTGCGTCGTCGGTGAGCTGCTGACCTGTGGCGGAGTCACGTTCAACAGTAATGTGCATACTGTATTCATGGTAATAGCGCCCCTGATGCTGAATATCAGCCTGAAGCTGCCAGAGGTTACGCTGCTGGATTGCCTGCAGCTCATCAGCAATACGGTGAAGCGCTTCGTCCTGCGGCGCATGCTGTCTGATGTGTTGTGCGGCTCCGGGCTGATAGCGGTAATCACCTTCGAAACAGGCACCATCCCCCTGACAGCAGAAACCGGAAAACCAGATACAGGCTTTTTCGTGGGATCTGCCACCGGTGGTGGTGAAGGTACGTGTTTTGGGTCTCACACCCAGGATGTTGCAAATCAGGATGAAATCCTCATAAACATCACTGTACCGGTCATACTCCAGCCCACCCTCTTCGCAGTACCAGGCACGAGCCTTCTCGCGGGCAGACTCTGAGAGTTCATCAGACAGATACACAGTGGTGGAAATGACCCGGCTCATCGTGCCATACCTCCGGTTTCAGGCGGTTCTCCGAGGTAAATGGCGAGATAAATGTAGCCGTGAGAGCCCAGGGAGTCGGCCTCACATACCAGCCCTTTTGCGTACAGGGTGACGCAGTGCTGATGGCGGGGATTAAGCTCACCGGAAAGCAGCATCAGCTCCAGCTGTTTCAGCAGTACCGGAAAGGCCTGGTCCAGGTGGCGTAAATCCGCGTCGCTGAACTGTCCGGTAATGCCGGCGCGGTCAGCCAGGTAATGCAGGCGGTTGCCCTCCTGAACCAGCCGTGCACCAAAACACGGGGACATATCGCGGCGGAGTCCCCACCAGGGGGACGTGAGGTCATGTACTGTGGTTGTGGTCTTCGTCATTTAAGGGTTCCTCTGACAGGGTGGATTCATCAGGTGTCGGGTAAATCATCAGGCTGACAGCGCCCTGTGGACCGGGTTCTGATTCACAGGTCAGCCCGTTGTGGTGAAAGACATGCGGCGTCTGTGTCTCCGGTGAGCCGGGGGCTGCCATCGTGACCATCTGCTGTAATATCAGCGGGAAGGCCTGCTCCAGCCACCGGGCTTCCTCTTCGGTGAATGCCGCCCTGATATCGTCCCTGCTGGTCTGTAACTGGAACAGACAGCCGTCCTGCAGCAGATGGCCCCGGATGCAGGGAACTGAATGATTATCCGGTTGTTTGCGGTCGGGATTATCTGACATCGGTTTTCCTCCGTGGGTTAATTCAGGGTAACGAACATCAGGCGGGTGTACGGGCCGTGGCGGTCCCGGCGTCGTTCAGCGTACACGGCCAGTACGCCGCTGATATCCTGTACGTCCCGGTCGTACCAGTGACAGACGCTGCCGGACCACGGATATTTCCCGGTACATAAGCGAAACAGACGGGATTCAGGATGCCGGCGGTATATCGCCATCGCCCGGCGTTTGCTGATAATTTTCATACGGCGGGCCCGCCTGAGCCGGTGCCTGTCAGCAGGGCATCAACAATATCATTCCAGCACCACTCCTCATCCTCCGGGACAGGTAGCGTTATCTGTCTGAACGGTATCTTCAGAAGCCCGGCGAGGCGTGCAGCAATATCACTGAGAGGCTTATCGCCCTGCGCGATATCAGCACACTCCAGAAAGAGGCCGTGTATATAAACCGCTTCATCTCCGTTTTCCAGGAGAATAAGGGTCACGCCACTGAAAATATCAGCGGGTATAACCTGCGTTTCATCGTTTCTCATGGTGTCATTACCTTTTTAAAGCCAGCCGCGTTCAGCGAACGAGACAATCTCCATGCCGCCAACCACCAGGTGATCCAGCAGACGGATATCCACCAGGTCCAGGGCCTGTCTGAGCCGCTCTGTTATCTGACGGTCCGCCAGGCTGGGATCGGCAAGCCCCGACGGATGACAATGCGCCACAATGACAGCGGCGGCGTTATGTTTCAGACCGGATTTCAACACTTCGCGGGGATGGACCTGAGTATGGTTGATAGTGCCGCTGAAGAGCGTTTCGTGAGCAATAAGGCGATGCTGGTTATCGAGGAAGAGCGCAACAAATTCTTCCCGCTCTGGCGCGGAGAGTTGCAGGCGTAGCCAGTCCCGGACAGCATGGCTGGAGGTAAATGCCGCCCCGGGTTCGCGTAACTGGCTCTCCAGCAGGGTTAAGGCTTCCCGGATGATTTGTTGTGCGGATGCCGGTAATGTGGCGGCAAACAGGGGGAGTTGTTGTTCCATAACGCGGTTCTCAGTCGGTGATATGCATGATGGCGCTGCATTCAGGATGGTTAAGGGCATAATCGCGAAGACGGTAATAGTGCGCGGTCATCAGGTCGCTGCCGGTACGGCAGGCGTGATGGCTGTACTCCAGCAGGCAGGCGGTGATCCCGGCAGCCTCAGCGCTCATGTCCGCGCTGTTGCCGTTCATGCAGTTAAACAGTGGCCAGGTGTCGTCCCCGTCATCCGCCTCCGGTGCCATAAACGCGCCCCCGTTGCTCAGCGTGTAAAACTGCCAGATACCACCGCCGTAGCCCGCGCACAGGCGGTCCGTCCATGCGAAGATACGGGGCTCCAGTAGTATCCACTGTGGAATACCCCTGAAATGACGGGGCCAGAAGTCAGGGCGGTCCTCATCCGGTACGGGCGTGGCGGTGATGAGGGTTTCATCAGGCGCAGGGATAAATTCAGGGGCGGAAGTGTCGGCCAGGTTATGCGCTGTGGTCATTATGGTTCCTTAATAAACAGAAATAAGGCCGGTCCGGGGATATCCGGAACCGGCTGAATTGAAGGGAATCTACGGGGGCGTCACCACCAGGCGTGAAAGCACAGACGATGTGTACTGAAATCAAACGACGCCAGCTGTTGCTGTACAAACTGTTTCAGGTTTTCCACGTCAGACCAGTAACTGTCGTCGTACTCCTGCGAGCCGAAGAAGAACCCTTCGGTGGTCGGGAACAGGTCGTGGCAGTTTTCCGGCGTGAGGCGGTCAAGAGTGGCCCGGAGTTTTTCCAGGTCCTGGCGGGTCAGGGGGACATCAGTACAGTTCTCCACCTCCCCGGCGTTGGCATCAATCCAGTTGAGCAGAGCGTTGAACTTGCGGTAATACCCGACGGCCTCGTCCTGCTCCCGGCGGGTGGTGTCTGCCGTGGTTTCGGCCGGACGTTTAATGAAATATAAATCGAGTCCCATGGGGAACCTCCTGATTACGCTGAGATAAATGAAAAGGCCATGCACGGGAAGAGCATGGCCCGGGGTGTCTGTCGGTGAATAAGCGGAGTGGGGTGACTTTCGGATGTTGTTACTGGCAATATCGGGGGGCAGGAGAACAAGCTTTTCGTCTTATTTGCCGGGGTGAGTATTCTGGTTCAGGTGGAATGCCGGGCAGGACTGTGCATAGCCGTCAGCGCCAGACCGTGCGGGCCAGGTACCATCAGTAATGAACAGCCGACACAGGCTGAGCTCACCGGGCCGGTAACAGAGGTGAGAACACCAGGCACAGAGGTCGTCGTCGGATATGGAACGGCAGCCTGGCTGGTTCGCCAGGGATACCGGATATATTCTGGCCTGACGGGCATCAGCAGGAACATGGCGCATCAACTCAGCGCCTGCTGCATCTGTTCCGCCATCACCCACAGGGCACGGTTTAGCCTGATGTCCCCGTCAATGCCGTTAACGGCTCGGGTATGGCTGCGTTTGCCCTTCGCAGTACGTCCCGGAAGCCCGCCTTTCAGCAGGTTCTCCTGGATACGCTGGTACGTTGTCCACAGGTCATCACTGCGGTCTTCATAACGTCGGGGTGTCAGTATCTGCGTTGCCGTCACCGGCTGATGCTCTTCACCAAAACGGTACGTCAGGGCAGCATTCGCCAGTGCATGCTGTGCCAGTGGCGGTAATAAAAGTGACTGCATGGCGTCGCGCTTCTCTTCCATCCGGTCAAAGACGCTGAGTACGTCGTAGGCTCCCTCAATGACCTTGTTAACGACATCGCCACGGTGCGGAACTCTGATTTCGCCAAAGGACTGCCCGCAGACGAGCGAATTCGTGCATACGCTGCGGAAAATTCCCGGCAATAACTGAAAACTGGACTCACCACTGTGCGAATTCAGGATGATGATTTCCGGCACCTGCTGACCGTGTATCTGACCAGTGCGACGCAGGCGCAGCATGTGTTTGGTGTGTTCCCGCTTGCTCTGGTCGCGAACCTTTGTCTGGCAGGCAAAGAACGGCTCAAAGCCTTCACACTGCAGGCTTTCGAGGATGGTGATGGTTGGGATGTAGGTATAACGGTCTGAGCGTGATTCATGCTTGTCACTCCCGAACACGCTGGGTACATGACTCATCAGCTCTTCATGGGTCAGAGGCCGGTCACGGCGTATCTGGTTTATACGACCAAAGCGGCTGGCTAATCGCATGGATAACTCCTTATACAGTCGACAAAAATACAAAAGGCCACACTTCCCGAGGGAGGTGTGACCAGACTTTGTTTATAACGATGATGTGCTGGTAGCTGTTATGCAGGGAATTTGCGGATGCCACAGAGTGCGATATACCGGTTCAGCCAGTAACCGCCATCCGGCTCAAAGTTCCAGGCTCGCCAGACCATGCGACACTCATGACGGATAACCAGACGGAAATGTGTCCCCCTGCTAATCCTCTATAGCAACACTGGTATATTGAGACGCAACCGCCTCTGCCTGCTGGCGCGTAAATGGCCCATCAGGTAATTCAGTAAGTTCAGTCATACAGGCTCCTTAAAACAAAAAGCCCCTGTGGCATAAGCGACAGGGGCTGGAACGGACGAGTAATGATGGCATCAGGATGTCTTACCTCCGGCAACCGACACCGGTAGTGGGTGATAATACTGCGGATCAAACACTGACAGCGGCAGGTCAGTCTGGTAACCATCAGAGGCTTCCGTTGCCTTCATGATTTCGACGGAACTGACGTTTTCCACGCATTCGTTCTCCAGCGAGGCTTCCTGAGAGCGAGTGGCATCGCTGTCGCCAAATGCAGCCACTGCCATATTCCCCATCGCCAGCGTGTTCCCCCCTTTATCTTTCAGACGCAGGGAAAGTATCAAAGGCCCGAATCCTTCACCACTTCCGCCGTTGTCCAGGCGAAACTGCCAGACGCAGACATTGCCTGGCACCCAGACCATGTCTGTGTTGCGGATACTGATGTAACGCTGTTCTTCGGCCTGAGCCGGTGACAGCAGACAAAGACTCAGAGCGAAAACTGAGATAACGCCTTTCAGCTTCTTCATGGATTTTTCTCCTGATTCTCCGGCAGATAGAGTTTTCCTATTTCCTTGCCATCGTGCGAATACACCACCGATTTTTCACCCGTATAGCTGTCGGTTTCAATCCTGAAACTCAGGGTGATATTGTCCGCAAGGCACAGGGCTGCCATCAGTGGTTGTACTGTTTTCTGCTGCATGTCAGCAATGTAGTAATAATTGCCTGACTCACAGCCTTCCGGTGACTGGCGGGTTTTCATCACCGTATATTGCGGTGTACCAAAGGCATCCTTCTTTACCCATTCCCGGGCAATATCGGATTTATGCGAGACAACCTTGCTGAACGGTGGTGGAGTCAGGTCCTTAAACCTGGCTATCGCTTTCACGCCAGCATCTTCCTTGCTGTCACAACCGGAAACACTGATAGCACTGATAACGGCCAGAACAGTGACAACAATACGCGGGTATGTTTTTTTCATGACGTTGATCCCTTGCTGATAATATCGTTTTGACTGCGTCAGCAGTTACCGGTACGACGGCATAGCTCAGCAAGACTCTGCTGTGCCACCCACTGTTGCAGTTCCCTGTCTTTTTCAGTACGCCGGGCTGCAAGCGCTGCCTGCTGCCGTTTGTTAACACAATTGTCCTTTACCATCATCATGACTTCCGGCGTGAACTGTTTTTTGAGTTCAGCCGCTTTTTCATCAACATTTTCAACGGCGGGATACTGGTAGAGCAGCTTGTCTTCAACGGCTGTCCAGTAGTTAGCCATCCGGTCATCAACGACAGCGAAATAACAGCCCTGTCCTTCATTATTGCCCTGATAAATAATCCGGAGATGTAGCGGATATTCGTCACGGGGTTTTATATCAATGTATCTGACCGTCAGGGATTTTTTGTCTGCCAGATAAAGTGAGCCTCCATCTCTGCTGCGAAGAAAAAAGTGATTCGTCCAGGGATAATTGTCGAGTACAACCGCCTGATAGAGTGCGTTATGCATATGGTTATCATCGTATCCATCAGCGGATGTCCAGCCATCTGCCTGCATGTACTGCCAGGCCTTAACTGAACCCACGATATTTTCTGCGATGGCCGGGGTCACAGAGGTAATGCAGAGGCTGGCGGCCAGCGCCGCCGAGGTGAGTAATTTCATGCCTGTTCCTTATGGGTAAGCTGCCCGTAACTGCCGTCAGCGAGTAGTGAATGAAAAACATGAAAATGAGGTAACGCCTGTAAAAAATCCGGGTGTGACAGAATGCGGGTTAAATGTCCGTCTGGTGTGAAGGTTTCCGCGTGAAACGTCACGGAGTGAACTGTGTGCAGTGCAAAAACGGTTATCCGGGCAAGGTGTTCCCCCACCAGAAACCACTCACCGGCGCTGAAAATCAGTCGGTAGGGGGCAAGGTTGTCGCAACGGCATCCGTCAGCCAGCAGGGTTACCTTCCTGTTTTCTGATACCGCCCTGACCAGTCGTGTGAAGATGCCTGGGCGGGAAGACGTTACGGATGCCCCCGGATGCCAGATAAGACATGGCGAGGAGTCCTTGCTGCTCAGCAATGAATTGACCAGATGGTGGTCCATATCAGGAAACAACGCGCCAGTGCCTGACTGACGGGCAAACTGCATTGCGGCCTCCTCCCGAATCTCCTGACGGCCTCCGGTCAGCAGACGGCAGCAGCCATCCTGATATTCGAGGTCGAGATAAATCAGACGCTCGCGGAAATCACGATGTAGGGTACGCTCCGAGACGCCAAACTCAGCGGCCAGTTTGCGCATATTCAGCGTTTCACCCGCGAGCAGACGGCTGATAATCAGAGAAAGCCGGACAGACAGGCGGTCATAACGACGCTCAGCCTGAGACATGTATTATCTCCGTGTTGGGTAATTGATTAATAAAGAAGGTATTACTGTAAAGGATGGGACTGACAGGTTGTGTCCGTCATACGTAGCGAAACGCCTGGTGCAAGAAGACTGTGTGGATGCAACGTCGGCAGTGGTGACGCGCTTATGACTGGTGGTATCTTTTGCTGGTCAGGACAGGTTATGTCTGCCTGGAAATAATCATCTACCAGGTGGTGAATAAACAGAGTCATTCACTACAGTCCTGATGACCTTTTACTCATTCAGAAGAAGATCCAGTCCCAGACCGCGCGGGCTACAGACACCACAGCATCACGCACGGTACGTATCACCGTCTTCAGCGGCGCAGGCAGGAATAACGATGATTCTGCCGTATCGAACACCCGCCCCACCACCTCACCGAAGCCGTCACGGGCCTGCGACTTTACCGGCTCCGTGCAGAGCCTCCCGTGCAACTGTGTCGCTACTGGGCTGGTGGCGCGGTCCGGCAGACAGCGCATCATGGTTGCTACCATATCCTCCACGCCCCATCCGGTACATGCGGATACCACGCAGACCGGGTGATGTGGCTTAAACATCGTGGTAATGGCAACCTGCTTTTCCTGAAGATTTTTCTGTTGCTGTGCTGAGGGAGTACCAGAACAGGTATCCCATTCATGGCTGGGTTCTATTTTGTCGGCCTGGTTAATCACGAACACCACCTGCTGCTGGTAAGGCTGCATCACACCGCGCCAGAACTGCTCGTCCACCGACAGCGCCCGGTCATCGGACTTAATGACCCACAGAACCAGGTCCAGTTCCGGCAGCATACGCCGGTACAGGGCACGGTATTCATGGTCCCGTTGCCCGTTTTCTCCCACACCCGGTAAATCAACAATCACCAGACTGTGACGCCCGCTGCGCAGCCGGAAGCGCAGCACTTCACGGGTACAGGCGTTCACATCACTGACGGGGGAGACCTCACCCCGGAAGAGTTCGTTACAGAGCGAAGACTTACCGGCACCGCTTTTGCCCATGATGCCAATCACCGGCTCGTAGTGGGTCAGATTCTGAATACGTTCGAGAATAAGCTGGCGAAGCGTGGAGGGAAGCGACGCCAGCGGTTTTTCCAGGGCCTGAAGGCCATCAGTTTTATTCATACAGGGTTCTCAGCGTGAAAAACAAAAATCCCCGCGCTCCGGTCAGGGAGGCGGGGGATTCACGGAGATAATATCTGTCTGAAATTATTTTAAATGAAGCTTATTGCCACCATCATATTGCTTTATGATTGCCGGGATTTACTCTTCGCATCATTAAAGGCATCGTTAATCAGCTCGTTAAGAATTCCCTTCGGTGTGGTTTTCTCTACGTGCGCAATAAACTCAAGTTTTTTTTGAGCCGCTTTGGTCAACTTCACAGCAGCTGGTTCCTTAGCTCTTCTGGCTCTTCTTTCCTTTTGCTCCCATGCATTTTTAAGCTCATCAAGAAGAATATCTTTGTGATTTTTATTGATGCCATTTTCCAGCATGATGCCATGCCCAAGAAATTTTCCTTTATTACGCCTTTTATTTTTGCCGTTAAGATAAGATTCCTGTTCGGTAGTCCATCCTTTCCAGTTATCAAAAATAGCAAAGATAAAATAATATTTCTCTTTATTATCATGTGGTTTTAATGGAATGCCTAAGCATCGTTCCTGCATTTGTTGCCATAACCACTGGCATTGATTTTCATCTTTGCTGTTAACCCATGAAAAAGGTGCAGGGTAAAGGGCGTACTGGTGACGCCATTCGATATCTATAGATGAGATTAAATTTGATATTTTTTGAGGTTTTTTTATGAAGGTTATCAACAGGTGTACGAATAAAGAAAAGCCAACTTTTCTCTCTGAGACTTCCTTAATTCTTTTAAAAAG
>OIWN01001839.1_pt1 | contig 15544 bp, 10 predicted proteins | sample 1587591 | NCBI WGS metagenome assembly OIWN01 (sample SAMEA3888901, study PRJEB22519) | human gut metagenome | biome: human gut; feature: human-associated habitat; material: faeces | place: Denmark | collected 2010 | reverse complement strand
GCGATTCAGCCCGCGCGCGCCAAGCGCGTGTTTCGCATCATCGACCACAGCTGCATCTACCTGCTCATAGCCGGCAGCTATACGCCGTTTTGCCTCATCACGCTCGCAAACGATGGCGGCCCTATGCTGTTCTTTGCCGTATGGGCCATCGCCATTATCGGCATCGCCCTCGAGTGCTTTATGCGCGAGCGTCAACCGCACTGGGTAAGCGGCCTGGTCTACCTGCTGATGGGCTGGCTCGTCGTCTTTAAGCTGCCAAAGCTCGTGTCGCTGCTCAACCCCGTGGCACTTGCCCTGCTCGCTGTCGGCGGCGTGTGCTACACCGTGGGCGTGCCGTTCTACATCGCTAAAAACGTGCGCTACCTGCACAGTGTGTTTCACTTGTGGGTGCTCGCCGGCAGTATCTTCCAGTTCATGGCGGTGATCCTCTTCGTAATCTAGCGATCACGCCTGTGCCTGCGGACCCATCCAAGCGGCCGCCGGACGCAACTGCCCTATCCGTTATCTACGCTTACTACCTAACGTCCCGAATCTTGGAGGTTCGAGAAACTCCCGATGGACATAACCATCTCCCTTATCACCACCCTCGTTTTGACCCTCATCAACGGCTACTTCTCTATGTCCGAGATGGCGCTCACCACGGCAAAGCGCGCCGTGCTGGAGCACGAGGCCGAGGAAGGCGACAAACGCGCCGAGCGCGCCGTTAAGCTGGCTGCCGACTCCGACCAGCTGCTCGCCACCATCCAGGTCGCCATCACGCTCGTGGGCTTTGCCTCGTCCGCCGTTGCTTCGACGAGCCTGTCCGACCCGCTCGCCACGTGGCTCATGAGCTTTGGCATCGCGCCGCTCTCTGCCATCGCGCGCGGACTGGCGCCGGCCATCATCACCGTTGCGGTCGCCTTCGTGTCCATCGTGATTGGCGAGCTTGTGCCCAAGCGCATTGGTCTGGCCAATGCCGAAGGCGTGTCCAAGCAGGTCGTGGGGCCGCTGTCGTTTTTCCAAAAGATCGCCCGTCCGCTCGTGTGGCTGACTGGCGCTTGCTCCGATGGCCTGGCCCGCATCCTGCGCATCAAGAGCGCCGATGATCGCCAAAACGTCTCGGAGGAAGAGATTAAGTACATGGTCTCGGAGCAGGACGACCTGCTCGACGAGGAAAAGCGTATGATCCACGAGATCTTCGACCTGGGCGATACCGTTGCCCGCGAGGTCATGGTGCCGCGCGTGGACACCACCATGTGCGAGGACGACGAGACGGTCGCCGACGTGCTGTCCACTATGCGCCAGACCGGCTTTAGCCGCATCCCCGTCTATCACGAAGATCCCGACAACGTGGCGGGCATCGCGCACATCAAGGACCTGATTCAGCCCTCGCTCGACGGCGAGGGCGACCAGCCCATCGCCGGTTATTTGCGCGACGCCACCTTTGTGCCCGACACCAAGGATATCCTGCCGCTGCTGTCCGAGATGCAGACTTCGCACGACCAGATCGTGGTGGTCGTGGACGAGTACGGCGGCACGGCTGGCATCATTACCATCGAGGACATCGTCGAGGAGATCGTGGGCGAGATCGAGGATGAGTTCGACCCCGACAACAAGTACCTCACGCGTCTTTCGCGCCGTGAGTGGCTCGTCGATGGGCGTTTTTCGTGCGATGATGCGATTGAGCTTGGTTGGCCGCTCGAGGAAAGCGATGATTATGAGACCATCGCCGGCTGGATTTTGGAACTTTGCGACTCGGTGCCCGACATCGGAGAGGTGTTTGAGGTTGCAGGGTACAAGTTCAAGGTGCAGTCGATGCGTGGCCAGCGCATCTCGCTTATTCGCGTGATCGCTCCGGCCGAAACCGATAAGAAGGATTCCGAGTCCTCGGCAGATAAGCCGGCGACGTCGGGCGCGGGCTCTGCGGACCCGCACGACGGCGACGAGTAGGGCAAGGAAGAGTAGGGGAGAGTTATGGCAGGCCTGTTCAACATCCTTAAGGTCACCGTCAGCGAGGACAAGATCTGCGCGCATGTGCTGGTGAACCCCGGCATGCCGCTCACGACCTCGGAGGACATCGAGGCCACGGCGCGCGTGTACTACCTGGTGCCCGCGATTGCCAAGCACCTGTGCCTAGGCGATTCCGGTCGTGAATTCCAGGACTGCATGGGCCAGACCGAGCTTTGCCATCTGCTTGAGCACGTGACAGTGGAGCTCATGAACGAGACCGGTCTCGCCGGCAGCATTTCGTGCGGCCGTACCCGCGTAAGCGAGCACGATGAGCGTGTCTTTGAGGTTGAGCTTTCATGCCCCGATGACGCGCTGGCCATCGGCGCGCTGTCTTCGGCGACCTTTATGATGGACTGGGCCTATCTGCACGCCGACCAGCCTGCCCCTGACGTGGAGGGCACGGTCGCAGGCCTGCGCAACCTGGTGCTGGGTATGCGCGCCGAGGCCGAGGGCAAGGATCCGCACGAGGCCATCGCCGCCGCAAACGCCGAGGACGGGGCCGAAGGCGAGGCTCCTGCCGATTCCGAACCCGGCGTCGAGGCAGCTGCTGAGGAAGCTGTCGAGTCCGAGCCCGCGGAGCCCCAGGGTGTCCCGAGCTTTGACGATGAGCCGCAGGAGGCAATCGATACCGAGGGCGCGACCGCCGAGAGCCACGAGGCCCCCGCTGCCGTCTACGGTGGCGCGGCGACGGTTCCGGCAGGCCCCGCACAGGAAGGTGCGCTTCCGCTCGTTGATGGCGCCGGCGAGGACCCGGCGGCCACGGTGGCCATGCCTGCCATGCCGCAGGAGTAGGCTCACTCGCTTATCACTATCATGTACCTGCGCTTTTACCGTACGCAGATGTGCGCGACGGCAAGTGTTGCGCTGCGGGTATAATGGACAGCATTTAAACGGTGGGCATCGAGGTGCCCGCAGGAGAGGAATGATCATGGGAAAGACTTTCAGCTTTGTCTCCGGTGCGCTCTTTGGCGCTGCCGCCGGCGCTATCATCGGCGTTGCTCTGGCCCCGCGCTCGGGTGCCGAGACCCGTGCCATGGCCGCCGATATCGCCAACGATGCCTGGGACAACATGCGCGACACCTACGAGCACGGTGCCGAGGAGGCTCGTGCCGCGGTCAACGACTTTGGTCCGATGGTCGACGCCAAGACCGATGACCTGCGCGCCAAGGTCGACCTGGCCCGCGAGCGCATGGACCAGCTTCGCGAGCAGCTCAACGACGCCATCTCGGGCGGCAACGTGACGCCCGCTGCCGACGTCGTGGTCGAGAACGTCACTGAGGCCGGCACCGAGGCCACGGAGCCCTCGACCGAGGCATAATGCGCGCAGGGGATTTTGTCGGCGTCAAGGTTTATCGTAAGCCTGCCGAAGACAAGCGCACCAAAAAGGACGGCACGCCGCGCAGCCCCAAAAAGCTCGGCAAGATTCACTTTCCGGTTTTTACCCCGGGCGGTACGCGCGTGGTGGGCTTTATGGTTCGCCAGTCCGATATCGCGGGCATGATCGAGCGCCCCGATCGATTTGTGGCGCTCGATGCCATCGGCGTCTATGAGGGTGCTGTCGCGGTCGACGACGTCAAGGGCACCTACGATGCCGCCGCGGCCAAGCGCCTCGATATCAACCTGGACGATTGCATCATCTGGGTTGGCATGGACGTGCGCACGGAATCGGGCGACGTCGTGGGCTACTGCTCGGACGTTGAGTTCAAGCCGCGTTCGGGTATCGTGCAGACGTTCTACGTGACCGCCGGCACTGCCTCGAGTGTGCTGGTGGGCGACACACAGATGCCGCCGACGATGCTGCGCGGCTACGAGAACGGCGCGATGATCGTCTCGGACGAGGTCAAGTCGCTCGGGTATTCGGGCGGCGCGGCCGCCAAGGCTGCCGAGGCCAGTGTCGTGGTGGGCGATAAGGTCAAGAAGGGCGCCAAGGTGCTCGATGACAAGGGGTCGGCCGCCGTGGACAAGGGCAGTCGCGCACTGGGCAAGCAGCTCGGCAAGACGCGCGGTATGTTCAAGGCCTTTAAGGACGAATATCAAAAGGCGAGCGGGGGCTCGTCAAAAGCTAGCAAATAGCGACGTACCAAATGACGGGGGGCGAGCCGGAGACATGTTGCTCCGGCTCGCTGTGTTTATGGGGGAGGGCACATGCGCCAAAACGGATCTAACTTAAACGGGCGCTCGGGTGCGCGTCCGACGGCGCGACGCGACCTGGGGCAGCTGCCCAGCGGTCAGCGTCGACGTCGCCGTAAACCCGGCGCGATGTACCTCAACCATAGCCGTGGGTTTAGCGATCGCAGCGCGCGCATCGGCAACGGGCGCTCACCGCGCCGACCGTCCCGCCTGCCCTATGCGCTCATCGCTGTCGGCTGTGCGCTCGTGCTGTTTATCGCTGCCGTCGTGGGCTATGTCAATCGCAGCGTGGACATTGTGCTCAATGGGGAGCAGGCTTCGGTGCGCGTGGGCTCCACGTTGCAGAACCTTATCGATGATCAAGGCCTGACCGACACCTACGATGCTGGCGACTTGTTGGCTGTCGACGATAGCGTGCTTACCCGCCGTGGCGGCGAAAAGCTGTCGGTGAAGGTGGACGGCAAACGGGTGAAGCCGGGCAAGTGGAATAGCCGCGAGCTAACGGGCGGCGAGAAAGTGACGGTCAAAGACGGCCGCGACACGTACGAGAAGCACGAGGTCCAGGTCACGACCATTGAGCCCAAGTTGAAGGTCGAGGGCACGGGCGCTATCGAATACGTTAAAACCTGGGGCGTTCAGGGCCGCTCCGAGGTATGGGTCGGCGAGCAGTCGGGCAAGACGCAGGACCGCGGCGAGGTCGTGCCCGCCACCGACTGCGTAGTCGAGTGCGCGAGCGTAGCGCCCAAGGGCAACGAAAAGTACGTGGCCCTGACATTTGACGAGGGTCCGAGCGGCGCGACCAAGCAGGTCTTGCAGGTGCTCAAGGAAAAGGGCGTCACGGCGACGTTCTTCCTTTCGGGCGATGCTGCGGAAGCCTCGCCCGCTACTGCCAAAGCGATTGTCGATGCCGGATGTGAGATCGGCTCCAACAGCTACAGCGATGATTCGCTCAAGGGCGAGGATCGTGAGGCGGTGCGCAAGCAGATCACGAAGGGCACCGAGGCGATTAAGTCGGCGACCGGCGTCGAGACGATGTTGCTGCGTGCTCCCTACGCCGCGTTTGACGAGCAAAACTGGATCGATGCGATGGACCTGGTGTCTGCCGTGGTCTCGTGGAATGTCGATTCGGGCGACTGGCTGCTCAACGGCGCCGACGAACAGGTTTCGACAGTGCTCGAATCGGTGACTCCGGGCAACATTGTTTTGTTCACCGATAGCGACGAGTGCTCCGAACAGACGCTCGAGGCGCTGCCGCAGATCATCGATGGCCTTGTCGCCAAGGGCTACAAGATCGTGACGCTGAGCGATTTGGTTAAGACGGATACGTCGCTGAGCAAAAAACTCACCTCGCTAACGAAGACTTCCATGCCCAAGAACGCCGTGTTTCCCCAGCTCGCCGAAGATAACGACACCGCAGACTAGTCATGGGGGACGTTCTTAAACGACTATGTCACGGATGCGTCAGCGTTTGATATGCCTGCGATGTTTGGAGCATAAATTTGGCGTCACGGCGCGATGCTGATGCTATAGTTACTGCGGATAACAAGGGTCAAGAGAAAGGTTGCAGGTGAAATCCAAACCTCGACCATACAGTCGATGACCCCTTGCAGGTGCTTCTTGCGCATGCACGGGGTGTGAGCGCCGAGCGGTGTGCCGCCCGCGCATGCGTATACATATCTAAAAGTCCACGGATGGCGTGCCGGCATGGCCACGGTCCGAAGGAATAATGATGGGGAGCACCAGTGAATTATCTGAGTGAGATGCTCAAGCTGCCGGTCTTGGACGTCGATGGCGAAAAGCTCGGCGTTGTGAACGATTTTGGCATTGCTACCGGCGAAGTTTTTCCGCACGTGACGTCGCTCGCGTTCCGCGGTCCCGGCAAGACGCCGTTTATGATCAGCTGGCGAAAATGGGTCGACCGTATCGACGAGACGGGCGTATACCTTAAGACGTCGGCCACCGAGATCCGTTTTTCGTACCTGCAGCCGACCGAACTCTTGCTCGCGCGCGACGTGCTCAACAAACAAATCGTCGACACGCAGGGCATGAAGGTTGTGCGCGTAAACGACATCAAGTTTTCCATGTCGGGCGAAAATCAGCTGCGCCTGCTGGGTGCCGAAGTCGGTGCCCGCGGTCTGCTGCGCGCAATCAGCCCCGCTCTTGAACATGTCGTCGAGGGCTTTATGAAGCACCTGGGCAAACCGCTTGGCGAGGACATCATCGCCTGGTCCTACATGGACCTGCTCGATCGCTCGACTAAGAACATCCAGCTGTCGGTGTCGCATAAGACGCTCGGCGAGCTGCATCCTGCCGACATTGCCGACATTATCGAGCAGCTCGATCCTCGCCTGCGCGCGCAGGTGTTCGCGCAGCTCGACACCGCCCAGGCCGCCGAGGCCATCTCGGAGTTCGATGACGACGAGCTCATGACCGAGATGCTCGAGGGCCTGTCCGACACGGATGCGTCGTCGATGCTGGCCATGATGGACCCGGACGACGCCGCCGACCTGATCGACGAGCTCGATTACGAGAAGGCCGAGAAGCTTCTGCGCCTGATGGGCGTTCAGGAGGAGAAGGCGATTCGTAACCTGCTGGGCTATGAGGAAAACACTGCCGGCCGCATTATGACCTCGGAGTTTGTCTCCCTGCCTGCCACGGCGACGGTCGGTGACGCCATCGAGGCGATCCGCAAGCTCGACGAGGATTTCGAAAGCGTCTACTACGTCTATACCGAGGACCCGAGCGGTATGCTGACCGGCGTGCTCTCGCTGCGCACGCTGATCGTGGCCGACCGCGACGCCACGCTGGGCCAGCTGGCCTACCGCGACCTGGTTTATGTGTCGCCCGACGAGGACCAGGAAGACGTAACGGACGAGATGACCAAGTACGACCTGGTCGCCATCCCCGTCTGCGATGAGAACCGCCACATCTTGGGCATTGTGACCTTCGACGACGCCATGGACGTTATCGCCGAGGAGTACCAGGAGGACCTGCAGATCGCAGGCGTCGGCTCGGGCGATAGCGCGTCCGACGACTCGACGAATGTGCTCAGCTGGTTTGTGCATCGCCAGTACTGGGTTGTCGTGTGGGGCATTTCCTCGTGCATCATGGCGGCAGTGCTGGGGACGGCGCTGGGCTCCGCGCATCTGGTGGTGTTCCCCATGTGCGCCATGCCGCTCGTGCTGCTGGCTGCCTCGCGTATGGTGTCGTTCGTCAAGAACTACTTCCTGGAGTACGACGGCCATGACGATGAACCCAAGCCGTATCTGGGATTCTTTTTCCAGAGCACGGGCATGGGCCTGATCCTGTCGCTCGTGACCTACCTGTGCGCTCAGCTGGTGCGCACCACGGCGTTCCCCGACGCGCCCATGCTTGAGGAGCAGCTCTTTACCGGCTGCTTTAACATCGCGGCCATCGTCTGCCTGATTGGCAACATGAGCGCTGTGATTTACCTGATGGTGCTGTTCTGGCGCGACGAGCACGACCTCAATACGTCGGGTACCGCCATGAACGTCATTGCCGTCATGATCTCGTGCGTGGCGTACTGTGCCGCTGCGGTGCTGCTCACCATGTCGGTCATGGGTTAGGTGGTCGCGTGCAAAATAGCAAGCAAAAGCAGAGCACCAAGCAAAAGCTGACCATCGCGGCCATCTTTGGTGCCATGGGCCCTGGCCTTCTGGCGGCGCTTTCGGGCAATGACGCCGGCGGCATCGCCACGTATTCCAGCGCCGGTGCCAGCTATGGTTACAAGATGCTCTGGATGCTTCCCGTCATGACCGTGCTGCTCATCGTGACGCAGGAGACCGCGGCGCGTTGCGGCTGCGTGACGGGCAAGGGCCTGGCCTCGCTCATTCGCGAGCGCTTTGGCGTGCGCAGGAGTGTGTTGGCCATGGCGGCACTGCTGATTGCCAACACAGCCGTGACCATTTCGGAGTTTGCGGGTATCGCGAGCGGCCTTGCCCTCTTTGGCGTGCCGGCGAGCATCTCGGTGCCGCTTGTGGCGCTGATGGTTTGGATGCTTACCATGTCGGGTAGCTTCCAGCGCATCGAGAAGATTCTGTTGCTGGTGAGCTGCGTGTTTGTGACCTACATTGTCGCCGCATTTATGGCTGGTCCCAGTTGGGGCGAGGTGGCGGTCGATCTGGTTGTACCCAACATTCAAAATGACCCCAGCTACGTGTCGCTTGTGGTCGCGACGATCGGTACCACCATCGCGCCCTGGATGATTTTCCTGGCACAGAACAACGTGGTCGATAAGAATGCGGGCGAGGACGATATCGTGTTGCAGCGCATCGATACCGTGAGCGGCTCGATTGCCGCCGATGTCATTGCCGGTTTTATTATCATCACGACCGGTACGGTATTGTTCCCCGCGGGCATTCAGATTAGCGACGCTGCAGACGCTGCCCGCGCGCTGGAGCCCATTGCGGGCCAGTGGTCCACGGTGCTGTTTGCCTCGGGCCTGGTCGCGGCGAGCTTCTTGGCCGCCTGTGTGCTGCCGGGCGTTACGTCCAGCGCTATCTGCGAGGCGTTTGGCTGGGAACGTGGTGCCGATCGCAGCTGGGACGAGGCCCCGGTCTATCGCGGCATCATTACGGCAATCATTGGCATTTCTGCCGTGCTGGTGCTCATGCCCGGCGTCGACCTGTTCCAGATTATGATGACCTCGCAGGTCATCAACGGCGTGTTGCTGCCCGTGGTTCTGGTGTTCCAGGTGGTTATTGCCGCCGATCGACACATTATGGGCGCCAACCGCAACGGCCGTGTGTGGAATGTGCTCACTTGGGCGACTATCGGTGTTATTACGGTGCTGACGGTCGTCATGTTTGTTCTGCAAGCGATGGGTTACAGCGCGTAGCACCTCTCTTGGACTCTAAACAGGCCGCCGCCATGGGCTGCGGCCTGTTTTTGTCTGCTATAGGGTGCTAGTTATATACCGATGTGCAGCTATAAAGCCGCCTCTGGGGTGAATTAACAGCACAGAGGCGGCTTTGTAAGTCGCGGAAGTGGTCCCAAGTGCCGGATTGTAAGCAGATTTGGCGGTGCGTTACTTGTCGGTGCCTAGCTTGTGCGGTTTGTAGGCGAGGGCGTTGACGAGCGCCTCGGCAGCGGATTTGACAGCCGCCGGCTGCGGATCGTTAACGTGGTCCTCGGGGTGCACGGGTAGGTCCTTCTTGACGGCATCGTGGATGAGCTTAAGGTACTCGGTCACGCCGGTAGTCGACAGGTGCGTGCCGTCGCCATCGAACAGGTCGTTGCGGTTGGCGCTGTGCCCGTACCAGTCGATAACGCGTACATTCTTGTAGCGCGTAGCGGCGTTGGCGATGGCCTGGTTCGTGGACCCGACCCACGGCTGCGGGCTACGCGTGTTTACAAACACGACAATACGCTGATCACCGGCGTCGGCCATGATCGCGTCGACCTGGGCGTCCGTTACCAAACCGTTGGTGCCCAGGGCAAAGACCACGATCTTGCCGGCAAGGTTCTGCTGGATATAGCCCTCAAATGTCGCGCGGCCCGCATCAAACTGGCGGCCCTTTTCGGCATCGATGTGGCTGTGCGGGAACACGCTGTCAAAGGCATCGACGGCGCGCAGGGACACGGAGTCGCCAATCATTAGCAGGTCGTAGGCTCCGTCGGGGAAGCCGTCGTCGTCTTTGTCGGAGTCGTCGGCCGCCTGTTGATCTTGAGGCTTTGCATTTTTGGCCTCCTTGTTTAGGATTTCGGCGCCCTCGCCGCTCAGCGCGGATGTGTCGGGCACAAAGACCAGGCCGCCCAGCGCCACAACAAGCACGACGGCGCAAACGGCGCAGGTGGGGACATGTGCGCGCATCCAGCCGGCGGGCGTGGTGGTGCCGTCGCGGAGCTCGGAAACAGTGCGCCCAAAAGCGCCCTTCCTAAACGGCGTTTCGATAAAGCGATAGGAGCACTCGGCCACGGCGACCACCAACAACACCTGCAAAATGTAGTGCCACCAGGGCGTGTCGTTAATGTTGGCGACCGGGTTCATGAGGAGCAGCAGCGGATAATGCCACAGGTAGATGCTGTAGGAGCGCTTGCCGATCCATACGAGCGGCTCGGCGGCCAAGGCCCGTGCTACCATGCCCTGGGGCTGCACGCATGCCGCGATAACCATCAGTGTGAGGATGGAGCACAGCAGCGTGCCTCCGCGATACTGAAACGCGGTATAGCCGTTGGTGAGCGCGACCATGGCGGCGAGTCCGACCAGGCCAACGACGCCCATCAAATCGATGGATGCGGGGGAGGACCAAAAGCGTGCGAGCTCACTTGGCTTTGTCGTGGCGGCCTCGGCGGTGTCGCTCTTTGACTTGCCGTGCTTGGCGGCGCCGGCCAGTCGGTCGAGCCCCAGATGGCGGACAAGGCGCGCAGGCGCCAGGTCGCGGTCGGGGATAAAGGCCATCCAGGCGCCCAGCAGCAACGAGAACACGCGGGTGTCGGTGCCGTAGTACACGCGGCTGGGGTCGGTGGCGGGGTTGTAGAGCACCATCATGGCGACGGCGGATACCGCGGCGAGGCCCAGGACCACGCGGCGCGTGTTGGGCTTGCTCATGTGCACCGACACCATGGCGAGCAGCAGCGGCGGCCAAATAAGATAGAACTGTTCCTCGATGGCAAGCGACCAAAAGTGCGTGAGCGGCGAGGGGTCGCCCAGGGCGTTAAAGTACGAAACGTCCTGCATGATCTGCCACCAGTTATTAAAGAACAGCAGCGACGGCAGGATGTCGGGGCGCATCTTGGTGAGCATCACATGGTTAAAGACAGAGCACAGTGCGCAGGTCACCACCACGACGGTTACCACGGCGGGGAACAGGCGACGGATGCGGCGGATCCAGAAGCTCTTGAGATCGATACGACCGGTCTTTGCGATTTCGTTGAGGAGCAGGCGCGTGATCAAGTATCCCGAGAGCACAAAGAAGATCGTGACACCGAGCAGGCCGCCCTGTGCCCACGTGAGGTTGAGGTGATAGAGCACCACCGCGACAACGGCGAGCGTGCGAAGGCCGTCGAGGGCGGGGATGTAGCGAGATTTGGGACGCGTGGGCGCCTGCTCTTTTGCGGCGCTGTCGGTGCGGGCGCCCTTGTTGGCGGGCGAGCGATGGGAGCCTGCAGCGCGGCGCGGCTCGGTGGTTTGGCGGTTAGTGCGCGAACGTTCGTGCGGCGCTTGTTGATCGCTCGCATGGCGTGAGCTGCGCGAGCTCGATCGCGGGAATTGTTCCATAAAACATCATCCAATGACGAGAATAATCAGCACGCTTTCATTGTAGCCGCCTACTCCTGTGAATGCTTGCTGCTGGCGTAAGCTCAAGCGCGCGTCCACATCAAAGTGAACTAAAGTTATAGAGGTGCGAGAGCGCACGATTGACGGCCGACAGCGGGTGCGGGGCCCGCGGACGAGGAGGTTTTCATGGCAGATTGCGGCATCGTTGCGGTGTTCGGCAGCATGAACATGGACCTTTCGGTGGCGTGCGAGCGCATGCCGCGTGCGGGCGAGACCGTCGGCGGCAGCGGGTTTATCACCAACGCCGGCGGCAAAGGCGCCAACCAGGCCGTAGCAGCTGCGCGCATGGGTGCGCGCACGTGCATGATCGGCGCGGTCGGCCGCGACGCGTTTGGCTCGTCGCTCGTGGCGGGGCTCCAAGATGCTGGCGTGGACTGTGACTTTGTGGCGCGCCGCGACGACGTGGAGACGGGAACGGCGACCATCATTCGCTGTGAGGGCGATAACCGCATCGTGCTGTCGCCGGGCGCCAACCATGCACTTGCGGGCGAGGACGTTGCCCGAGCGCTGAGGCGTCTGGTGGCCGATGAGCTCGATAGTAACGCCAGCGAGATTGCCCCGGCTGCCGGAAGCGTCTTTATCGCCCAGGGCGAATGTGACCTTGTGGCGACCGTCGAGGCGCTTTTCTGCGCTCACGAGCTGGGGTTCTATACGGTCTTTAATCCAGCGCCTGCCTGCGAAGTGCCTGCGGAGGTCTGGCCTGCAGTCGACCTGGTTTGTCCCAACGAGACTGAGTGCCAGGTACTGACGGGCATCTTGCCTGCAGACGATGCGAGCTGCGTCGCGGCGCTCAATGCCTTGCTCGCCAAGGGTGCCGGCGCCGCGGTCATCACGCTGGGCGGCGCCGGCTCGGTTACGCTCGGCGACGACGGCGAGCTGCTGCGCATGCCGGCGCTTTCGAGCGCGGTGGTCGATACGACGGCCGCGGGCGATACATTTATCGGTGCGCTTGCTGCGGCTCGTTTGGAGGGCTTGCCACTCTTTGAGTGCATGGCCGCGGGTGCACGCGCCTCGGCGGTGACGGTGTCGCGCTTGGGCGCGCAGCAGTCGATTCCCACGCGCGCCGAAGTTGAGCGCGTGTTTGGTTTAGACGATTTAGTACAAGACGGAGAAGCGGAGTAGAACAATGGCAACCAAGAAGCTGATCCTTGATCTGGATATGGGTGTGGACGATGCGATGGCGCTTGCCTATGCCATCGCGAGCCCCGAGGTTGAGCTCGTGGGCATTACCACGTGTTTTGGCAACGTGCGCGTCGACCAGTCGGCGCGCAACTGCCTGGCGGTGCTCGACTTGTTGGGCCGTCCCGAGGTGCCGGTGTACCTGGGTGCCGACCGTCCTCTGCAGGCGACTGAGCCCTATACGCCGCCGGCGTCCACCGCGCTCATTCACGGCAAGAACGGCATCGGCGGCGCGAGCGTGCCCGCGTCGCCCTATGAGCCGGTGGGGGCGACGTCGGCCGATGGCAACGCTGCAGTCGATTATCTGATCGATGCCGCGCGCACCTATGGTCCCGATCTGGTCTACGTAGCGACCGGCCCGCTCTCCAACCTGGCGCTTGCCCTGGAGCGCGATGCGGCGGCGGTGATGTCTATTGGCCGCGTGGTGGTGATGGGCGGCGCCCTGACCGTGCCCGGCAACGTGAGCGCGGGTGCCGAGGCCAACATGGCAAGCGATCCCGAAGCGGCCGATGCCGTGCTGCGCTCGGGCCGCAAGCTCACCATGGTGGGTCTGGACGTGACGCATCGCGTGGTGCTCACGCGTCGCGACATTGCCGGATGGACGGGCTCGGGCACCATGGCGGGCTGTGCGTTTGCAAGCATGGTCGAGCACTACATTGGCTCGTACGAGATGAACGCACCCTACCTGGGTGGTTGTGCGCTGCACGATCCGCTGGCCGTCGCCGTGGCGATCGACCCCACGCTCGTGGGTGCGCTCGGCTGCAATCTGCGTGTTGATCTGCTGGGCGAGTATCGCGGCCGCACCATTTGCGACGAGCATCGCCTGTCCGATCCGGACAAGAGCGCGCTTGTGGCGCTGACCGTGGATGCCCCGCGCTTCCTGTCCGAGTTCAAGACGCGCATGGCCCGTGTTCTTGGCTAGATGATTTCCGTGCCCCGCCCCATGTAGTCAATTTGGGACGGGGCTTTTTTAGCTACCGAGTAAATGTGCCCGTTGGGGGAATAGTCGTGCCACTTCGCTTGACAACAGGCTAAACTAGCTCATAAACATTTACTATTCTGTTTAGATTGAATTTGCGGTCGTTTAGTTGTCGAGTCATCAAGTTGCGATGCTCCGCCACGGCCGTTGCTAGGGGGAACAATGGCCAAAGCAAGTGTTCGCGAGATCAGCCGCATCACCGGTTTTTCGCCTGCGACCGTGTCCAACGCGCTCAACCGCAAGCGCAGCGTGAGTGAAGAGACCGCCAAGGTCATCCTGGAGTGCGCGCAATCGCTGGGCTATCAGCAGTCGACGCAGCTCGAGAGCATTCAGTTTGTGCTCGCGCGCAAGACGGGTGCCATCTTGGACGAGAGCACCTTCCATCCTGCGGTCATCGAGGGCGTGGAGCGCCAGGCGCGTCGTCACGGCATGAGCACGAGTTTTGTCTCGCTCGACTTTAGCGACTTGGACGCCGTGCGTCCGCAGGTCGAGGGCCTGATCGCCGATCCGTCCGCCGCTATCGTGCTGATGGGTACCGAGCTGGGTGAGGAAGACTACGCCCTGTTTGCCAACGCTGCCGCCCACCTGATCGTGCTCGATGGCTGGAGCGATCGTCAGTACTTCGATGCCGTGGTCATTGCCAACACCGACTCGGTGCTGCGCGCCGTGGATCACCTCATCGAGAAAGGTCACAGGCAGATCGGCTATCTGGCAGGCGACCTTCGCATCCGCAACTTTAAGGATCGCGAGCGCGGCTATCGCCAAGCGCTTGAGGACGCAGACCTTGAGGCCAACCCGACATGGCGCGTTACGCTGGGCACCACGCTCGAGGGCGCCTATCGCGACATGGGCGCATGGCTCGACAGCGTCTCGCGCGACGACCTGCCGACGGCTTTCTTTGCCGAAAACGACGTGCTCGCCGTGGGTGCCATGCGCGCGCTCAACGAGCACGGCATACGCGTGCCCGAGGATGTCTCGATCATCGGCTTTGACGACCTATCTCTGGGCGCCTTCTCCAACCCGCCGCTCACCACGGTGCACGTTCCCAAGCACGAGGTGGGCGAGATCGCGGTGCGCCGCCTGGTGGGCAACATCCGCAATCCCAAGAGCTATACCTGCAAGACAGCCGTATCGACCTATTTTGTCGAGCGTCAGAGCGTGCGTGAGATCTAGGCAAAGGCAACGCCGGGCCGCAGGGCGGCAAAGCTCGCTAAGGCAGAAAATAACGTCAACCAGAAAGGGTCCCTCTTTTTGTTGCCCTTGTATGTTCATTTTGTTTACATACCGTTTAGGCTGATTTCTCTACCGCCCACGGGTATTTCGCGTTAAACTTCTAAACACTGGAGTAAAAATTTAGTAAACAGAACAAAACGAAACATGCGTCTGTTTACTGAACATGTGATTAGGGGAGGACGTACATGGACAAGATCAAGCTCGGTTTTGTGCCCACGCGCCGCAGCATCTTTAGCGCGCCGGACGCGATCAAGTATCGTGGTCTGACGGCTGACCGTCTGCGCGAGATCGGCGTCGACATCGTTGATATCGACGACATCAACGACGAGGGCCTGCTGTTCGACGACAGCCATATCGAGCCTATCGTCAAGAAGTTCCGCGCCGAGGGCGTCGATGGCATTATGCTGTGCCACGCCAACTTTGGCACCGAGTACGTTTGCGCTCGCCTTGCCCGCGAGCTCGGCCTACCCGTGCTGCTGTGGGGCCCGCGCGACGAGCGCCCCGAGCCTGACGGCACCCGCCTGCGCGATAGCCAGTGCGGCCTGTTCGCCACCGGCAAAGTATTGCGCCGCTTCCAGGTTCCCTTCACCTACATGACCAACTGCCGCCTGACCGATCCCGAGTTCGAGCGCGGTGTTTGGGACTTCTTGGCCGTGTGCAACGTGGTCAAGACCTTCAAGCACACCCGCATCCTGCAGATGGCCACCCGTCCGTTCGACTTCTGGTCGACCATG
>OIWN01001836.1_pt1 | contig 15578 bp, 11 predicted proteins | sample 1587591 | NCBI WGS metagenome assembly OIWN01 (sample SAMEA3888901, study PRJEB22519) | human gut metagenome | biome: human gut; feature: human-associated habitat; material: faeces | place: Denmark | collected 2010 | reverse complement strand
ACTTGTTCGCTTTAGAATCTTTCAAGGTTATTCACTGTTCAGTTATCAATGTTCTCTGTTGTTTTCAGCAACTCTGATATATTATCATAATCATCTGCGCCTGTCAACAACTTTTTTATTTTGTTTTGCTTCGTTTTGAAGTGGTTTGTTATCACTTACTTGCGACAGCTTGTTAATAATAACAAACCACAATTCATTTGTCAACATCTTTTTTGACAAAAAATTACATTTCTTTTTTGTCTGTTTTTCAGATTGAAAAATCAGATCATACCTTCTTTAATCACATTATGATCGCGCAGTACTTTTTCAATGACAGTTCCTTTTACCACACGAAGCAATGGTTTCTTCAATGCGTTTAACGGTCCCGGCAATGAGATTTCAAGCGGAGACTTTCCGTCCATGAGTTTTACACTGCTGTCTAAGAGTTCGCGGATATCATAAACACTTCCCCAGACTTCAGGCACACCACGGTCTACACCAAGCAATCCATAAACAGCTTCCATTGCTGTTCTCACAGAATACTCTGTTGTGAATACGGTATCTCTCGGAGTCTCTGCAAACTGTCCTAAGAATGCAAAGTTCACGCAGCCGTCCGGGATGACATCCGGTCTGTCCCCTTTGGTTCTTGGCATAAAGAATGCTGTGATATATGGCATCATGGTTGGAACACAGATGGCACTGTGTTCTGCCAGCTCTCCGATTTTTTCTGTCGGAACGCCCAGATGATAAAGCCACTCTTCTGTGATCTCTTTTCCGGTACATTCTTTCATTGGTTTCTTAATATAATCGCCCGGTACATCGGTAAATAATCCATAAACCCATACGCAGACCTGATTTTTATCCTGCTCTTTGAACTGTCCCTGACGGTTGATCGTCCAGCTTAACAGCCAGCTGGAATCCTGGCAGCTCACGATACCACCTGTCACAACTTTTCCGGTTCTCGGATCTCTCTTACAGATATCCATAATATAAGGAATGATCTTATCATCTAATGTTGTGACGGTTGCAGATTCCCAGTTTGTTTTTGCAATATCAGAGCAGAATTTCTCCGGGTGTCCGAATGACGGATCCTGTTTTGCAATATTTTTCCATAAATTCCAGCAGCCGCTTGTACGAACCTCGGCATCGCCGTTTGGCGCATGATTCTGGTCTCCGTAAATCGTTCCCTCGGTACAGCTTCCGTTTGTGACAAATACGAGATCGTTTTCCGTTAATGTGATGCCCTCTTCCACACCTTTTACCTTACACTCGATTGTTTTTGCCACTTTCTTTCCATCTTTGATCTCAAAAATAACATTGGTCACTTCTGTATTAAACTGGAAATCAACACCTGCTTCCTCCAGATATTTCTGCATCGGAAGGATCAGTGATTCATACTGATTGTATTTTGTGAATTTCAGTGCTGAGAAATCCGGCAGTCCGGCGATATGATGAATAAAACGCTGGAAATAAAGTTTCATTTCCAATGCACTGTGCCAGTTTTCAAATGCAAACATGGTTCTCCAATACAGCCAGAATGTGGAGTCAAACACCTCATCATCAAATACATCCTCGATCGTCTTATCGTAAAGATCCTCGTCTTTTGTCATGAAAAGTTTCATGATCTCCATGCAGCCTTTCTGACTTAAGTTAAATTTTCCATCAGTGTGCGCATCTTTTCCCTGTTTTTCCGTTGCACGGCAAAGAGAATAGTTTGGATCTTCTTTATTTAACCAGTAATACTCATCCAGAACGGAGACTCCCGGTGTCTCAATGGATGGAATGCTCCGGAATAAATCCCACAGACACTCAAAATGATTTTCCATCTCACGTCCGCCACGCATTACATAACCTCTGGTCGCATCATAAATGCCATCACATGCTCCACCTGCAATGTCCATTGCCTCCAAAATATGGATGTGATCTCCCGGCATCTGTCCATCTCTTACCAGAAAGCAGGCTGCTGCCAGAGAAGCAAGACCACTTCCTACTATATATGCACTTTTTTCGTCAACCCCCTGCGGTTTCTTTGGTCTTGCAAAAGCTTCATAGTTACCATTGGTATAATAAATGCCTTTGCTGTTTTTTTCATTTTTTCCGCGCTCTGTGTTGCGGTATTCCTGCTCAGGTGCATTTGCTGCCGCTTTTTTCACCTCATTTTTGACGTTATTCTTATGATTCTTTGCGGCAAGTGCCACGGCTCCTGCGCCTGCTGCAAGTGCAGCTACTCCAAGTCCAATGTTTTTCTTTTCCATGGTTCATTTCTCCTTTCATCGATCCTCTTTTTAGGCGTTTGCGAAACTCTTCATAATCTTCTTTAAATTGTTCAATTTACGCTTTCACGAGTTTCGCAATTGCCTAATCTGTTTTTTGATGTCTCTATGATAGCTTGCCCCAAAATGATTGCCAATTTACAAAAAAGGTGAAATGATAAAAATTTTATCACTTCACCTTTTTTGATAAAAAGATCGTTTTCATTTTATTGTCATGAATTACATTTTTTCATTCTCCTGTTCAAAATTACGGATGGAATTGGCAATATTGCCATGTAACGTCACTGCGAGCAGATCTACGATTTTCTGATAATCCTCTTTCATTCCACGGTCGATCCAGTCTAACATGATGCCGACAAAACCGTATTTGTAAAAATCAGCAATAAACTGTTTATCTGTTTCCGGCAGATGATCTCTGGAGCATTTTTCCTCGACAACATCCGCAATCAGCTGGTATGTCAGTTTGTATAGAAAGCTCTCGATCTTTTCACGGCTCACGGAATGATAGACGTTCATAATAAACGGCTTGTTTTCCAATACTGCCTCAAAAATCTGGGCAAAACCCTCCTGCCAGGTATCGTAAGTTTTCTTATCCCGCAGGGCTTTTTTGCCGTCTTCCACACATGCCCACTCCACCAGATCATAGATATCCTTGAAATGATAGTAAAATGCCATGCGGCTGATCCCGCAGTCCTCTGTCAGATCTGCGATGGTGATCTTATCAAAAGGTTTCTTTTTCAAAAGCTCTTTCAATGACGCTTCCAGTGCGATTTTGGTTGTATTCAATATCTGCTTCTCCTGTTTTTCGCTTGCTTTATGAGTTCCATTTTATCTGCGTTCTTCGGTTTGGTAAAGCCTTTCCGTGATTCTTTCATAAAAATTTCAGAGACATTTTATAATTTTTTATTCTTGACAGAAAATGTTAGCAGACTTACAATTTTTCTGGTTTCAAATGATTCACAATTTTTGATGTACAATTTGATATTATAAATGAAAATACAGACATTTTGACACCTGAATTTTATAAAAAAAGGAGTTTATCAACATGACACAGAAAAAACAAATGACAAATCCACTTGGTACCGATAGAATTTCCACGCTGGTGGCACGTTTTGCTGTTCCAAGCATTATCGCAATGCTTGTCAGCGCCGTTTACAATATCGCTGACCAGCTTTTTATCGGAAATGCAGTCGGCACGCTCGGAAATGCTGCAACCAATATCGCCTTTCCACTCTCTATGCTCTGCACTTCGCTGGCACTGCTTTTTGGGATCGGCGGAGCAGCAAGCTTTAACCTTCATATGGGCGCTGGACGAAAAGAGGAAGCTCCTTATTATATCGGCAACTCCATCACTATGCTGCTCTCACTCGGATTTCTTTTACTGCTTATCACCGAACTGTTTTTAAATCCACTGTTAGTGCTCTTTGGTTCCCCGGCAGATGTACTCCCACTGGCAGAGCAATATGTCCGCGTCACAGCGGTCGGTTTTCCATTTCTGATCTTAACCATCGGAAGCGGTCACCTGATCCGTGCGGACGGCAGCCCGAAAATGGCAATGTTTGTCACGGTTTCAGGTGCTGTCATTAATATTGTCTTAGACGCACTGTTCGTATTCGGTTTCCAATGGGGAATGTACGGTGCTGCTTGGGCGACTGTCATCGGACAGATCATCTCCGCTGCGATCGCGATCCGTTACCTCATGCATTACCGCACTGTGACATTAGAAAAACAACATTTTATCCCTTCCGGGAAAGTTCTCGCACAGATCTGTTCCCTCGGCATGTCCTCAGGCATTAACCAGATTGCCATGATGATCGTGCAGATCGTCATGAACAACCTGCTAAAGCACTACGGCGCACAGTCCGTTTACGGTGAATCCATCCCGATTGCCTGTGCCGGAATTGTCATGAAGGTAAACCAGCTTTATTTTTCTATTATTATCGGACTGTCCCAGGGAAGCCAGCCAATTGAAAGTTTTAATTACGGTGCAAAGCAATACAAACGGGTGAAGGACGCTTTCCTTCTCGCAGCGTCAGTCGGTGCGGTTGTATCCATTATTTCCTTTTTGCTGTTCCAGCTTTTCCCGAGACAGATCCTTGGTCTGTTCGGAAGCGGAAGCGAAGAATATTTTGAGTTCGGTGTCAACTATTTCCGAGCCTTCCTGTTCTTCACCTGGTTAAACTTTTTGCAGCCGATCTCCTCGACGTTTTTCAGTTCCATCGGAAAAGCGTACAAGGGAACTTTCCTTTCCCTGACCAGACAGATTCTGTTCCTGCTGCCGCTTATCGTTGCACTGCCGCATTTTTTCGGCATTATGGGCGTACTTTATGCAGGACCGATCGCCGACCTTCTGTCCTTTGCAGTCGGCCTTAGCATGGTGATCGTTGAATTCAAACATATTAATAAGCTGGAAGCTGAGCTGGCTTAATATTATCCTTTACCCCAACACCTTCTCCAGCTCCTCCACAACGATCTTAAGAGCTTTGATCCGGGCATATTTCTTGTCGACAGACTCTAAAATATGCCACGGAGCGTAGGTGGTACTGGTCTTTGCGATCATCTCATTGACCGCTGTCTCATACGCATCCCATTTATCACGGTTGCGCCAGTCCTCGTCTGTGATCTTCCACTGTTTTTCCGGTGTGTTCTGTCTCTCATTAAAACGCTCAAGCTGCGTATCTTTGTCGATCTGCACCCAAAATTTAATGATCACAGCACCCCAGTCGTGAAGTTCTTTTTCAAATTCGTTGATCTCATTGTAAGCACGCATCCAGTCATTTTCACTGCAAAATCCTTCCAGCCGCTCCACCATCACTCTTCCGTACCAGGTGCGGTCAAAAATAGCGATATGTCCTGTTTTCGGCAGTCTCGTCCAGAAACGCCACAGGTAATGTCTTGCTTTCTCATGAGGTTCCGGGCTTGCGATCGGATGTACTTCATAACCGCGCGGATCAAGTGCTCCTGCAATCCGCTTGATGTTGCCGCCTTTTCCTGCTGCATCCCAGCCCTCATAAGCGATGATGACCGGTACTTTTTTCCGGTAAAGACGGTTGTGCAGTTCTCCAAGCCGATTCTGCAATTCTTTCAGTTCTTTGCGGTACTCATCCGCCTCAATCTCTTTGTCCAAAGGCACTTCTGCCAAAAGTGGCATTGGGACTAATGGGAAAACATTCTGCAAAAGAGGCACTGCCAGTTTCTGATTACTCAGCGCAATCTCGATTCCCTGTGTCAATGTCTCTAAAACCTGAAGTTCCGTCCATTTTCTTGACTTTGCATCAATAATGTACCACGGCGCAGACGGCATATTTGTGTTTTTCATATAGGAAGAAAATGCCTCTTCGCACTTCTCATAATGCCGGTTCTGCCAGAGATCATTTTTGCTGACACGCCAGACCGTATCTTTTTCATGCTCCAAGTGTTCGATCCGTTTTGCCTGTTCTTTCTCCGAGATATGCAGGAAAAATTTCATGACCAGATAACCATTATCGGTAAGCTGGCGCTCAAAACGTCTCACACTCTCGATTCTTTTTGCGTAATCCTCATCGGAAAGTTTTCCGTGCAGCTCGTCTTTTACGATCTCATCCATCCAGCCCGAATCGAGAAATACGAATTTTCCTTCTTCCGGAATTCGTTTGAAATAGCGGTATAAAAATGGTTTTCGACGCTCTTCCTCACTCTTTTCTCCCATTGATTCCACCTTGAAGAAACGCGGATCGATATTCTGGATCACCTGACCGATCACGGAACCTTTTCCGGCGGTTCCCCAGCCTTCCATGAGCACAAGTACCGGTATCTTCTGCTCTTTGATCAAAAGCTGCTGCTTTGCTAACTTTTCTTTTGCAGCGGCAAGGCGCACCCTGATCTCTTCCTCCTCCGGTTTTTCCATTGCTTTCCATTCCTGCAGCATAAAAAAATCCCCCTTCTCTTACACTTTTTCATCATCAATCCATATCTCCGCGATCATGTTCCGAAGAAGCACGGATCTCTGCCTGTTACTCTGTTGTCATTCTTCTTTTAGTTTCTCTCAAAATTTCCGAAACATCAAGGCATTTTCACACTTTTTATATTTTTTTCAGAATTTGACAGTTTTATTCTTCTGCCTATATTTTCGTATACTTGTTTTCTTTTATAAGCGTTTCTTATGAATCATTTTTTTCTCCCTATTTTTTTGCATAAATGCAGGAAAACAGGAAAAACCTCCTTGCAATTTGTATTCTTACACGATATAGTTGAATCAACAATTTCGAGATGAAGTTTGCAGGAAAACGACGCAAGTCTACCGAAGGAGTAACACTCTCAGGTGCCGGTCATACCGGTGCAACTGTAAATGGATCGACTCTCTGGAGACGCCCGGATGAACCGGGGGCCGAAGGTGCAACATACGTTTTCGTATGAATCTCTCAGGCAAGCGGACAGAGAAGATATCTTAATTGCACACATAAGATTTCATTTTATATGAAGTTTTCTGATTATGTATCTTCCTATCCCATATATTTTTATATGGGATATTTTTCTGTCAGTTCATCCTGTTTCCGGTCATCATCCCATTTTCATTGCAAGATATTTTTCTGTGATACTGCATGCACTCGATGTATATATTGAAAGAAAGATAGAGGATTAGAAACATGTGGAGTGTAATTAATGATTTTCTTGTCAATGTTGACAATTTTGTCTGGGGTGTGCCATTAATGGTGCTGATCATGGCGGGTGGTCTGCTGCTTACGGTGCGCCTCGGTCTGTTACAGATCCGGAAGCTTCCCCTTGCGCTGAAATGGATGATCCAGAATGAGGAAGAGGCAGAAGGCGAAATTTCCAGTTTTGCAGCTCTCTGTACTGCTCTGAGCGCAACAATCGGTACCGGTAATATCGTAGGTGTTGCAACCGCTGTCTGCGCCGGCGGTCCGGGCGCTCTGTTCTGGATGGTCGCAGCCGCTTTTCTCGGAATGGCTACCAAATATTCCGAAGGACTTTTAGCTGTCAAATACCGTGTCGTTGCTCCTGACGGCCACAGCCTTGGCGGTCCTTTCTATTATATTGAACAGGGAATGGGAAAAAACTGGAAATGGCTTGCAAAGCTTTTTGCATTTTTCGGTGTCTGTGTCGGACTTTTCGGTATCGGAACTTTCAGCCAGGTCAACGGTATCGCAAGTGCGATCAACGGTTTCTTTGATCCGGACAATGCACACTGCGTTAAGATCCTTCCTTTCCTCGGAGAATATTCCTGGTCAGTCGTGATCGCATCCCTGATCCTGACGGTCTGTGTCGCAGCCGTATTGATCGGCGGTGTAAAACGGATCGCAAGTGTGAGCCAGATCGTTGTACCATTTATGGCGATCCTTTATTTTGCTTTTGCCGTTATCCTGATCATCTGCAATATTACTGAAATTCCTGCAGCTATTAAAGTGATCGTAACCGCTGCTTTCACACCGAAAGCTGTTACCGGCGGTGCTGTCGGAAGTATGTTTGTCGCTATGCAAAAAGGTGTTGCCCGCGGTATTTTCTCAAATGAGGCAGGACTCGGAAGCGCCCCGATCGCAGCTGCTGCTGCACAGACAAAAGAGCCTGTCCGTCAGGGACTTGTCAGCATGACCGGAACTTTTATCGACACGATCGTAATCTGTACACTGACCGGACTCTCCATCGTCTTAACCGGCGCATGGCAGGTCGAAGGCTTAGAAGGTGTGGAAGTCACCACTTACGCATTCCAGCAGGGACTTCCTTTCCCTCCGGCCGTGTCCTCTTTTGTATTAATGCTCTGCCTTGTATTTTTTGCATTTACAACGATTCTCGGCTGGGATTATTACAGCGAACGCTGTCTTGAATATTTAAGCGACGGTAATTTAAAACATGTGAAAGTCTACCGCTGGATTTATATTTTTGCAGTATTTATCGGACCATATATGACCGTCAGCGCTGTGTGGACGATCGCTGATATTTTCAACGGACTGATGGCTCTGCCAAATATGATCGCACTGTTCGCATTGAGTGGGGTTGTTGTCAAGGAAACAAAAGCGTTTTTTAAGAAACAGAGTTAGGCAATTGCGAAACTCCTTGTAGGCTTTTTTAAATTGTGAAAAATTAACAAAAACATTCAAGACACGCTCTCGCTACGTGTCGCTGGTAACGGTACTAAGAAGGCAGGCACGATTAACATCGCACCTGCCTTCTAAGTACCGACCGCTCCCCAGTGTCTTTCATGTCTTTTGTTAATTTCTCACAATTCAATTTAGGTTTTCGAGAGTTTCGCAATTATTTAATGTGTCATATTGTAAACTTAGTTGCCATTTTCACCTCATACGTAAAGAGAAAAATCCAATTTTTCCTTGAATAACGGCAATCTTTCTGCTGTAATACAAAGAAGTTTCATATTCACCTTTAAATTTATAAACAGGTTTTTCGTTTTTATTTTATGTCGCAGAATGGATTAGAAGGCTTTACATTGCTATCTCAACCTTTTTTGCCGCAAAAAGCAATTCCATAAATGTGCCAATTTCAGTTTCTATTGCTTCCTCTTTTCCAATGCCAGCCCAATCAATCGATCCGCCTGATCTGCCATGAACAGCGGGATATTCAGCACATCATCGTCCAGTTTCAGATTGTCCAATGAGAACCGGATGCGAAGCTTGACCTTATCAGGGAACAGTTCCTTGAACTTCTTCATACTCTTGCTGGTTGTGTTGGCTTCGGATTTGACCTCCACAGGGAAGATGTCGTTCTCCCGCTGAATGAGGAAATCCACCTCGTAAGGTGGGTTGTTCTGGCTCCAATAACGGGGCATGACTTCAAACTGAGTAATTAAAGTCTGCAACACAAAGTTTTCGGTTAATGCGCCTTTGAATTCAGTAAACAGGCGGTTTCCTTCTCCAAAGGCAGTGGGAGCCAACTGTGCCAGACGGCGGAGCAGTCCCACATCTACCAAATAAATCTTGAAAGCAGACAAGTCATCGTAAGCTGCAATCGGCAAGCCGGGAGCTGAGCTGCGATAAATTTTATGCACCAGACGGGCATCCACCAGCCATTGCAAAGCATCCTCGTACTCACGGGCTCGTGCGCCTTCCTTGACCACCTTATAGATAAACTTCTTGTTCTCCCTAGCCAGTTGAGAAGGAACAGACTTCCAAATCATTGAGATTTTCGGGAACTCGCTGAGATTAGGATGCTTGGCAAAATCACGCTCATAGGCTCCAAGGATTCCGGACAATGCCTCCTGCATGGCAGAAACATCCCGTGCCTCCGTCCACATCAATACCGACTCCGGCATACCACCGGTGACATAGTACATCTTCAGCTTCTCATACAGCGGATTAAAAAAGGCGTCAGGAATAGGTTCAATGGTATCCACCTGTTCCAGATACTGCGCCAGATTTTCATCACCGTTGGCAAGTAGAAACTCAGCGAAGGTCATTGGGTCAATCTGCATGAAGTTGACCTTGCCTACTGGAAAAGAGGAAGGCTTCGCCAAGGCGATACCTAACAGAGAACCGGCACAGGCAACATGGTACTGCGGTGCATTCTCGCAGAAATATTTCATGGAGTTAATGACTTTCGGGCAGTCCTGTACCTCGTCAAAGATGATGAGTGTCTTTTCTGGCAAGATCTTTTGACCACTTGCCAGCATAAGGTTTTGTAGAATCCGGTCCACATCCTTGGTTGTTTCAAAAAATTGTTTATATTCTTCGTTTTCGTCGAAGTTAAAGTAGGCTGTATTTTCATAACAGCGTCTGCCGAACTCTTTTTCAAAAAAATAAAATAATCTAATTGTCTTCTAAAGCATCTGCTGCCTCCGCTTTCCAATCTTCCTCTGCGTTTCTTCTTCCCTCATAGTCCATTATATCTTCATCTTCTCTTTGTTTTATAATAAACTCTTCTATTTCACTTTTAATACTGTCAACACAGCTATCGTCATATGAATCCATAACCACAGACATATAACACGCCTGTTCAGAATTATATTCTGCTTCACCATTCACATATTCAACAGTCTTATTCAAGATATTATCGTCTGACTCATATACTCTAATTTCCAATACACTTGTTGCCCCTTCTGAATCATCAATATCAAGAATACCATATACCTCTAACTTGTTATTCCTCTTTCCTGTTATCGACAATAATAATTGTTCTTCTAGACCCACATGCAAATTACTGTACCCATCTGTATCTATTCCTTCATCAAAATATGTTTTATCTACAGCATCTGTATAAATATCATCTATAGTATCTTGGAACAGCTTTAAGATTTTTTCCTTATTTCTTATCGTTACACCTGATTCGGATTCAATAATATCCATTAGAGCTTCTCTCTCATATTCCCGCTGATCCGCAATCGCCTGCAATGTTTCCTCCACTTCTTCAGAACAGTTTTCCATATCAAATTTTGCAACTGCTTCTTCAATCATCCTTATAAATTTCCTTGTATCTTGCAACATAGTCTCTTTAGACGAATAGTCCAGTAATTTATTGTGAGCCACGTGATTTCTGTTATCAATGAAAGCAGTTAGCAATTTCTCCCATCCAATCGGATCTGATATAAGGGGTTTAAATAGTGTTTCCCATATATTGTACTTTTTAATATATCTATTCTTCAAAAAATCCAATGTAGACTGCATTTTATTAAATTGCGTAGTAGCAAATATTCTCCCCTTAATCTCTCTTTGAATTTCCAGACTATCCTGCATTGAATCGGAATAAATATCTGACTTTACTGTTTCCATTAATGTTTCTAATGTTGCAGTATAAAGATTAACGTCTATATTATTAAAATTTGGCACATTCCTTTTAACCTTAACAGCATTTTCTTGAATACTTGCATTTAATTTATAAAATTCAGGTCGATCATGCCAATCAATCCCAAAATATCCTGTCATAACCCTACTCACAAACGCACGAAGTTCATTTTCTGCCATGTATATATCTGAATACACTTCTTTTGATAGTTCTAATGACTGAGTATCCCTTATCCATACACACTTATACCAATCTCTAATCAGTGCATTTTTAATACATATTTTCAATTTTTCCAAAAAAATATCATATCCTACTATCCTATCACACATTTTAGGTACTGGTATTCCAACCCGAATCTGGGAATAACCTATTTTAATTGTAAGCTGTCTGTTCCATTCGTATGTATCAAGCTGCATAATTACTGTATATTCCACATCATCACGTAGTACAGCAAAAACAAAATTACCTATCCTATCTATACAACCGTTATATTTAAATTTACAATCAGAATCCATCAAAGTTTCAACCTGATCCATTATCTCTCTGCAATATTCATCTGCTACGTCTTCAGTTTGCTCTATCTTCGTGTTAAAAGTATCATCTTGAACTATTTTATTTCTTTGTATTTTTGATAAATCTCTTATCTCTATCATTTTAAATTCTATTTCGTAATTCATTTACATACCTCACATTCTGATTTGGTCTGCTATATATACATCTTAGTTATTTTCAAATTATTATTTCAGTAGTGTTTTTTCATTCAAAATAGGCAGAAATAGTCAGTTTATATCCGACTACTTCTGCCTAATATTATATTATCTAATTTGTTTTTTCTCAACTAGTTCCTGCTGTTCTTCCTCAAGCCAAGTAATCTTAGGCAACATTGCTTCATATTCATCCTGTTCATAAGGTAAATTCATAAAATCAAGAATCTCCATCCCCGGAAACCATGATTCACAGTATGCAGGAATGACATGTTCTGGTACAATTCCAATTCTATCCCTTCGAAGAAGTCTGTCTGTAATCCCCTTCGCATCATGCAGATAAACAGCTACACCCTCTTGCCTTAGCGCATTATAAAACTTAATTGCTTCAATGGAACGAGTCCATGCTTTTCCTCTTACAGATAAAAAGTAACCATGTTTATTATGTCTCACAAATAAATCTATATGTGTTGAATTGCCTCCCCGACATACCTCCCATGGATGACCTCCACCTCGATGCCTGTCATTATACCAAGCCTCAAACTCTTCAGATGAATCTGCGTTAATCTCCGAGAGACCTTCATCCCTGCCATCTGCTTTCTTATAATACTGCTCCTTAGCTGTAAGTCCATCCAGATTCTCATACTGATTCGCCTTATAACCGGTTGCACAGTATTCATAAAACTTTCCTGCAGTCATTTCAGTAATATAGTTGCCAACAGGCTGACCATCTTTCTGTTCTTCTATATTAGATAAAAATATTTCAGTCTCCGCATCTGATATTTCAGAAAAAAACGCCTCCCTACAATCCGGAAACAGTTCCCAGTAATCTTTCCTTGAGATAGTTCCCGTTCGCTGCCTGGCTGATAGATTATTCTGTACATCACAATTATATGAGCCATTTTGTAAATCTTCAACACATTTCTTAACTGCCTCCTCCATCCATACAAACAATTCTTTCAGCCCATACTCGTAAACCTCGTGTTCTCCATAAACTCTTGACTGATATATCAGCTCCCTTCCTAAAAAAATCGCCCTGTAATCATCCCGTTCTATCGTAACAAGATGAAACCAATTCACTTCATCCGGGTATTCTTCCTGCCACATTCTGAGGAAATCTTCATAAGTATCAACTATTTCTTCTTCCTTAAGGTATTCATAATCATCATAATCCTCGACTGAACCACGCTCTGCCTTCAGCCATAGTTCTCGTCTTTCATCGTCTCCACAGGGTGCTATCAGATGCAACTGCTCAAACACCTTATCAATCGCTTCGTTCGTTTCTTTATCAAAAACCATTTTACCGCCACGCAGTACATGTATCCAATGATTAATGCGTGGTGCTTTCATCATTTCACTCATTATGCACTTTCTCCTTTCCAACTCTAAGTTCGGTACGCTCGAAATATTTTGCAAAATCCGGTTTCTAGTATATCTCCAGTGCATTATTTCCATATACCAGAACCTTCTCTATCATCACTGACTTTATCTCATTTGTATCTTATATCGTCATCCTCGGACGAGAACCTTATATACATACAGATAACATAATTGCTTCGTTCCGTATCTACATTATGCCACATAACATCTTCTTTTCTGCTGATTGATTACCTGCCACTTAAATAACTCTGCACCTCTTGACGCAGTACCCGTAACAGGCTTTGAGGCTTCATACATAATCATTGCCGACTGCTGTATCTCCTGTCCGCCTTCTATCTGGTCTGTCATAACCTTACCGCCTACCATTCCGGCATTACGAAGAGAAGAGTCCTTCACTTTGATATACTGCCCGGCTTGCTTCATCTGCTTTCGATACTTGTAAAACATTCCTTCCTTTTGCACCTAATGAACCGTGCTCTTTCGATACTTGCCATTTCCAGCTTTCTTTTTGGTCGGATTTCTGTCTACGGTATAGACAATATCAGTCACCTCCTTTAGGGTATAAAAATAGCCGCTAAGGAAGTTATCCCTAACGGCTGTAAATACTATCTGATTATAATTCTCTTTTTCCATTTACTCTTCTTTCCAGAGTAAATATCATATCCTTACCCATAAGCCTTAATCCTCAATCTGCGGAATATTGACCAACTGCTGCAGCTTCTTCTCAAGAATAGTCTTATCCGGTAACTGTAACTGATACTGAGATACCAGCATCGGTGACATCGTTCTGCTCATAGCATATTCTACCACCTCATCATTCTTAGATGCACAAAGAAGCAAGCCAACACTCGGGTTTTCATTCTCTTTCTTTACCTGTCTGTCCAATGCCTCAAGATAAAAATCCAACTTAGAAATATACTCTGGTTTAAACTTACCTATTTTGAGTTCTATTGCAACAAGGCACTGTAATCCCCGATGATAAAACAACAAATCAATACGAAAATCGTCTCCTCCAACCTGAACTTTGTACTCTTCATCAATAAATGTGAAATCTTTTCCTAATTCCAGAATAAAATCCTTCATGTTTCTAATTAACGCTTTTCGTAAGTCATTCTCATGAAACTCATTTGGCAAATCCAGAAATTCCATAACATATGAATCCAAAAATGGATTTTCTCCTAGCTTCTTAACCGACTCTGGTAATAAAGTTTCCTTTGATAACATATACCTTTCATAATATCCGCTATCTAACTGTCTCTCCAACTGACGCTTTGAATAGTTTTCTTTGATACATAGGCGTATATAAAATTCTCTTTCCTCATCAGTCTTACAGCCTGACATTATCAACAAGTGATTCGTCCAACTAATTTGTGTCACCAGTGGTGTCACAATCTCATTATCCTTATAGGTTTCATAAAATTTTTTCATTCTATAAAGACCTCTTCGATTGAATCCCTTTATTCCGGGAAACGCCTCCTGTATTTCCCTTGAAATTTCATCGATATATGCATCACCATACGAAGCCCGTTCCGTTTCCTTACTTAAAAACTCACCAACTTTCCAATACATTTTGATAAGCTCTTCATTCACTTTCTTCAATGCACTTTGTCGTGATTCTTCAATTATATGAATTAATCCAGCTGCTGATATCAAATCATTACCCATACAAATATTCCACCTTCCGAATTGTGACACCAGTGGTGTCACAATTCCATTTTTGCCATTTTAACAAGACTTTATAAATCTTTTTCAAAATTAATACATTTTAATTATATCAAGACATAGCAATCCTCTCAATGACTTTTTACTGATGTTTTTCCTTTTTCATCATCTCGATCTTCTCATGCAGGTTGGTGTTATACAGCTTGTAAAGGTCTGTATTTGCCTGCTTGCGGAATTTTACTCCAAACGACATTTCTGGTATGATAATGATTTCTCATTGAATCTGTAATTGATATATTTTGATTTTTACCTCAAATTGATAAAAAAATAGGACTTAAATCATTCAAAACCCTTTATTTATAAGGTTTCTCTTGATTTAGTCCTATTTTAACGCATGCCCCCTTCAAGATTAAAGGCTTGCGGTAGGGAGAATTCTTCCAATCCAGCAATTTTTTTAAGATAAATCGTTCCATAGGATCACTTCTCACATTTTTATTGGAGTTTTATGCTTTATAATCACACTTTTATTATATGCAAAATCTATGAAAATCACAACCGAAATCACAAAATTATTAAAATTTAATGCTTACTAATCACACTTTTATATGAGATAGTGAGAAAATTTTCTACAATAAAGGCAGACCGCAGCCTTTTCCGCCAACTATCGTAACGAAAAGGTGATTTTTAGCCGAAACGCAAAAAGCTGTAAAACTCAATGCGAATTTTACAGCTTATAAATAAATGTGTGCTGATTACAGAGATAAAAGTGTGCAGGATTTTTGAATTACATTATGTAAGGATATGCGAAGCAGCCGTTCTTCCATTACTCCGCATATCTGAAAAAAACTAGTTG
>OIWN01001834.1_pt1 | contig 15588 bp, 12 predicted proteins | sample 1587591 | NCBI WGS metagenome assembly OIWN01 (sample SAMEA3888901, study PRJEB22519) | human gut metagenome | biome: human gut; feature: human-associated habitat; material: faeces | place: Denmark | collected 2010 | reverse complement strand
GATATTTATATAGACAAGGTATTGAAAAGAATGCAATGGGATATGCATCTGCAGTTGGTATTGTATTATTCATAATAGCAATGACTATTAATATGGTTCAATTAAAATTAAATGGAACATTTTCGAAGGAGGAATAGGTAATGACTAGTTTAAATATATCAACCAATATAGAAAAAACACGATGGTTTTGTATCAAAACCATCGTGCTTTTTTGGTGGAGCTGAGGGGAGTCGAACCCCTGTCCGAAAGCGCTTTAACAAGACCTTCTCCGGGCGCAGGACAGATTCAGGATTCCCGCCCCGTGCAGGCACTGCCCAGACTGCACGGCTTGGTAGAGTCATGATGCATGGGCGGGGCAACTCTTACCCGCCGCACGTCCGCCACATCAACGACGCCTTCCCCGGCCTGTGGCCTCTCCGGTTCAGACGGCTGCCTTTAGTTAGGCAGCGACAGCAATACGATTGTTGTCAGTTAATTTTTAAGTTGCCCGTTTTATGGCGGTCAGGCGCCGCCGCCCGCTTATCCAGCCTCCACACCCCCGTCGAAACCGGTGCAGCCCCGTATCGAAGTATGGGAAAAGACTGTATATTTCTACCGTTCCGGGTGAGGTCGCCCCCCACCCGGACGGTTATTTCCTTAGCTGTGGAAGGGGTCCGGCAGCTTCTCCGGCTCCGGGTACTCCACACCTTGGGTATCCACGGTGACGGACTTCATCACCTGCGGCTTCTTGGGCTTGTTGGTCAGCATATTCCGGGGCTGGGAGGCGATCTCATCCACCACGTCCATACCGTCGATGACCATGCCGAAGGCGGCGTACTGTCCATCCAGATGGGGGGAGTCCTTGTGCATGATGAAGAACTGGCTGCCGGCGGAGTCCATATCCTGCGCACGGGCCATGCTCAGCACACCACGGGTGTGACGCAGGTCGTTGCGGATGCCGTTGGCCTCGAACTCGCCCTTGATGCAGTAGCCGGGGCCGCCCATGCCGGTGCCGTCGGGGCAGCCGCCCTGGATCATGAAGCCGTAGATGCAGCGGTGGAAGATCAGGCCGTTATAAAAACCGGCGTTGGCGAGAGAGATGAAATTCCGCACGCTCTGAGGAGCGATGTCGGGGTATAGCTCCGCCACGATCTTCTTGCCGTTTTCCATTTCGATGGTCACAATAGGATTGCTCATATCCGTTCTCCTTCTCTTATCAGGCGTCAGCGGTTCTTTTCCCGCATGGCACGGTCCATCTCCCGCTTTGCATCCCGCTTGGCGATGGCGTCTCGCTTATCGTAGTTTTTCTTACCCTTGCACAGCCCCAGCCCCACCTTTCCCCGACTGTCCTTGAAATTCAGGCTCAGAGGGATCAGGGCATACCCGTCCTGCTTTTGCAGATCGTGGAGCTTGCGGATCTCCCGCTTGTGCATCAGCAGCCGCCGGGAGCGCACCGGGTCCCGGTTGAAGATGTTGCCCTTCTCATAGGGGGAGATGTGCATCCCATGGACGAACAGCTCCCCATCCTTTACCGTACAGTAGGCGTCCTTCAAATTCAGCGTTCCGGCCCGGATGGACTTGACCTCCGTGCCCGCAAGCTCGATGCCCGCCTCGTACCGGTCCTCCACGAAGTAGTCGTGGAAGGCCTTGCGGTTCTGGGCCGCGATCTTGATTCCCTTCTTCTCCGTGGGGCTCACCTCTTTCCTGGAAGGTTTTATTATAATACCATATTTTCCCCGCATCTTCAAGAGAAAGTCACAGTTGGCTTTTTCTGGAGGATATGCTATAATAAAGTGATTGAGTATGTCCTGAATATACAAAAAATAGACACAAGGTGGAATGCTATATGAATCAGACTGCGGATCTGACGGAGAAGACCCTCAGCCGGGAGGAAAAGTACCAGGGAAGCTTCCTGAGCCTGCACGTGGACCAGGTGCAGCTGCCGAACGGCAGGACCTCTTTCCGCGAGGTAGTAGAGCATGTGGACGGCGTGGCCATTCTGGCCCTGGACGACCGGAACAATGTGCTCACCGTCACCCAGTACCGCTATGTGATCGGAAAGACGCTGCTGGAGATCCCCGCCGGAAAGCTGGAGCCGGGCGAGGACCCGGTGGCCGGTGCCCTGCGGGAGCTGAAGGAGGAGACCGGTGCCGTGCCGGACACCTTCCTGCCCATGGGCGTGACCCTGCCCTCCCCCGGCTGTCTCAGTGAGCGGCTGTACCTCTTCCTGGCAAAGGGCCTGCACATGGAGTCCCAGCAGTTGGACGAGGATGAATTCTTGAATGTGGAGCGCATTCCCTTCAATGAGATGGTCCACCGCGTCATGGACGGGGAGATCGAGGACGGCAAGACCATCGCCGCCGTGCTGAAGGCAAAAGTGCTTCTGAATCTTTGAGAGGAGACTCTGCCATGAGCGATCCGAAAACCGTCCTGATCGTGGAGGACGAGAAGAATATCGTGGACATCCTGCGGTTCAATCTCCAGCGGGCGGGCTATCAGACGCTGGAGGCCTATGACGGAGAGGACGGCCTGGCTCAGGCGGTATCCGCCAATCCGGACCTGATCCTGCTGGATGTAATGCTGCCCAAGAAAAACGGCTTTGACGTGTGCCGCGCCCTGCGGGATCAGGGCAGCAGCGTTCCCGTCATCATCCTCACCGCCCGGGAGGAGGAGGCGGACAAGGTCCTGGGGCTGGAGATCGGTGCCGACGACTATATCACCAAGCCCTTCTCTATGCGGGAGCTGGTGGCCCGGGTAGGAGCCAACATCCGGCGGACCACCATGACGCCGCCGGCTGCCGCCTCTGCCGCGGCCTCCGCCATGCCCGTGTCCGGGGATTTGTCTATCAATACCGACAGCCACCAGGTCTTCCGGGCCGGTAAGGCCATCGACCTGACCCAGCGGGAGTATGAGCTGCTGACCTTTCTGGCCAGCCATCCCAACAAGGTCTACTCCCGCATCGACCTGATGGAGCAGGTGTGGAACTAAGGCTATGTGGGCGACGACGTGCGGACCGTGGACGTGACGGTCCGGCGCCTGCGGGAGAAGATCGAGGCCGACCCCGCCAATCCTGTCTTCATCCTCACCCGCCGGGGCGCCGGCTACTACTTCTCCGTGAAATGACTCCGCCCCCCATTCTCTAAGGAAAGAAGGTGTTCGCCGTGTTCCGCAGCCTGCACATGAAGCTGATGCTGATTCTGCTGCTGCTCATCACCTCGCTGATGGCGGTGGTAGGTGCATTCCTGACCACCAGCGTCTCCAGCTTCTATATCGACACCTTTTACGAGCAGATCAGCGCCGTGTTCAGCGACGACAGCGACGGCTATGTCTCCACCCTCCGGGCCCGGGCGGCCGAACCGGACGGCGCCGCCGGCATCAAGGAGATGCTGGAGGGCCGGGCCGGCTCCCTGGGCATCGACTACCGCACCCGGAACTACTTCATCCTGGATGGGCAGAGCGGCACCTACCTGGACGGGTCTGCAGAGGCGTCAGAGCTCCCCCGGGAGCAGACCGCCAACCTGCTGACCGCCCGGAATGCCGTGGCTCAGGGCGACAGCACCCTGGTGGGAGACCGCAGCGACATCACCGCCGACTATATGGACGCAGCCATCCCCATCATGGGGGGCGGAAACGCCTACATCATTTACATCCTGGACAACAAGGACACAGTGACGGACCTGAACTCCCAGCTCTTCCTCATCATCATGCAGGCGCTGGTGATCGGCCTGCTGATCTCTGTCCTGTTGAGCTTCCTGCTGTCCAAGACCATGGTGGGCCCCATCGAAAAGCTCACCGCCGGGGCAGAGCGGGTGGCCGCGGGAGACTTTGACAGCCAGCTCCCCGTGGAGTCCACTGACGAGATCGGCATCCTCACGGGCACCTTCAACGAGATGGCCGATGTCCTTCAAGCCACGCTGGCCGCCGTGGAGAACGAGCGGAACAAGCTGGACACCCTGTTCCTCCACATGACCGACGGCGTGGTGGCCTTTGACCACGACAGCCTCCTTATCCACTGCAATCCCGCCGCCACCAATATGCTCCATCGCAGTGTGCCGGAGGGCACTACCTACGATACCCTCTTCGGTCAGGTCTATCCCTTCCAGGAGACCCTGGCCCTCCAAAGACCCAACTACGCCGAGGCGGAGATGGAGGTGGGGGACCGGACGCTGGAGCTGTTTCTGGCGCCGTTTTCCGACCAGGCCAGCGGCGGCGTGCTGGTGGTGCTTCATGACGTGACGGAGCAGCACCGCAACGAGGAGCGGCGCAAGGAGTTCGTGGCCAATGTCTCCCACGAGCTGCGCACCCCCCTCACCAACGTCCGCAGCTATGCCGAGACCCTGCGGGACGCGGAGGGAGACATCCCTGTGGAGACCTCCAACAGCTTTCTGGACATCATCATCACGGAGACGGACCGCATGACCCACATTGTTCAGGATCTGCTGACCCTCAGCCGCCTGGATGCGGGCAATGCGGAGCTGGTGCTCTCCCGCTTTCCTTTCGGGGACGCCATTGAGAGCGTCACCCGTGCCAATGCCCTGGCCGCCAAGCAGCACGGGCACACGCTGACCTATACTCCGCCGGAGAGCCTGCCCTTGATCGTGGGGGACCGGAGCCGGCTGGAGCAGGTGATGATGAACGTCATCGGCAATGCCGTCAAATATACGCCCGACGGCGGACACATCACCATCACCGCCGGCTCCACAGAGGCGGAGGTCTGGATGGAGGTCTGCGATGACGGCATCGGCATCCCAGAGAAGGATCGGGACCGGATCTTCGACCGCTTTTATCGGGTGGACAAGGCCCGTTCCCGGGAGTCCGGCGGCACGGGCCTGGGTCTCTCCATCGCCAGGGAGATCGTCCAGCGCCACCACGGCACCATCGCCCTGGCGCCCCACGAGGGCCCCGGCACCACCATCCGGCTGACGCTGCCCATCGGCGGGCCCTCCAACCCCATCTGAGAAAGTCACATCCGCAAAACCGCTGAAAGGAGGCTGCCCATGGATCAAACGGCCCGGCGCAGGCGCCGCAACCTCATCCAGAACATCGCCATCGCGCTTCTGTCCGTCTCGGCGGTGCTCCTGTTCGCCCAGCTGCAGCTGTACAATCTGGGCACGTCGGAGGACCCGCTCTATCTGGAGCGGCTGACCGGCGAGGGCTCACCCTCCCGGCTGCGGGAGTTTCCCGCTCCGGTACGGGTGGTCCTCACGGACTCCTACGGCCGGTATGGCAGCCTGGGCTTCACTACCAACAGTGACGGCTTCTCCGCCCTGGGCCTGCGGGAGGCTCTGGGCTCCGTCCAGCACCTTGCTCCTTCTGCAACGGATGCCTTTCGGGGTGCCCTCTCGGGCCCTTCCATCTATTTTGATTTTTTGAATCCCCTGCCCCTCCAGGTGCTTGCCGAGCTCACCGGTGCAGAGGGCACCGCGTTGGAGGGAAATGCCCGCTGTCTGCTGCTGGCCGCAGGGGCGGACGGCTCCGTCCATCTCTATGTATGGGACGGTGCTGATACCGTCCTCACCGGCACCGTCGCCTCCACCGCCCTCTCCATAGATTCTCTTACAGAGGCAGTGAGCCAGTCCGGCATGGGAAGCGTCTCCTTCGCCTTTGAGGTTGTGGAGATGGAGCCGCTATACGGCAAGCTGTTTCCCCTCTCCATCCTGCCGACGGAGTTACCGCAGCTGCCGGTCCTCTCTGCCGCTTCATCCATCTCCGGCACGGACTGGCTGCTGGCGGCTTTCGGCTTCAACATCAACACGCGGGAGCGCTATGCGGAGGCCGACGGCACGGAGGTCATCACCGAGGTCGAAGCCGATCGCTCCCTTCACATCCGTCCCTCCGGGGAGATCACCTACCGCAGCGGAACAGATGCTACGCTGGAGATCTCCGCACAGGAGGAGGTCCCCACTGCGGCGGAAGCCGTGCTGGGTGCCAGTATCCTGCTGGAACAGCTGACAGAGGACCGCTCCGGCGAGGCAAGGCTGTATCTGGAGTCCGTCAGTCAGGGCGGAGACACCACCCAGCTTCTGTTCGGATATCAGATCGATGGTGTCCCCATTCGCTTCTCCGACGGCGGACACGCCGCCGAGATCACGCTCTCCGGCACCAGCGTCACCCGCCTCACCCTGCGGTTCCGGCAGTACAGCACCGCCGGGGAGACGTCGCTCCTGCTGCCGCTGCGGCAGACGCTGGCCATTGCAGCGGAGCATCCCGGCACAGAGCTGTCTGTGGGCTATGCCGACGGCGGCGGAGACTCGGTATCCGCCAGCTGGCTGGCGGACTGAGTGCAGCGGATACAAGCCGCTCCGGCGGTGGAAAGGAGGTCCGACGGATGGAGAGCTTCCGTCTGAAAAACATCATCATTCTGATCCTGGCTCTGATGAATCTCTGCCTCCTGGGCCTGCTGGGAGTACGGCTGACCACCGGCTATTCCGCCCAGGCAGAGGCCCGTCAGCAGATGGTGCAGCTGTTCGCGGCGGAGGGTGTCTCTCTGGATGACGGCATTATCCCCGGCGCCACACCGCCCGCCGGCCTGACCTTGTCCAGGGACCCGGACGAGGATGAGAAGCTGGCCGGCTTTCTCCTGGGAGATGAGCTGGTCATGTCTGATGGTGGCGGCGGCGTCACCACCTATCAAAGCGAAAACGGCAGCGCCGTCTTCCGGTCCGACGGCACCTTTGACGTGGTGATCGAACAGAGCGGCGAGACAGCGGACGCCCTGTGCCGGGCCTTCTGCCGTGCGTTCCACTACGAAGCCCTCGCCTTCTCCCTGGATGGGGAGGACGGCAGCGCCTCCGCGGTCCAGACCTACGACGGGGCCCCGGTGGTCAACTGCACCGTCTCCTTCTCCATCTCCGGCGGGCGGGTGGCCTCCGTCAGCGGTACCCACCTGCCCCAGGCGGGACAGACCGCCAATGGGAACGGTGCCCTGTCCGCTCTGGATGCCCTCAATGCCTTCCTCGGCACCGTTCAGAGCGGCGCGGTGGTCACTGCCGTGACGGACCTGTACCTCTGTTATGAGCTGCAGAGCACCACAGCCACTCCTATGGCCCTGGTGCCCGCCTGGTGCGTTTCTACGGATACGGCTGATTATTATGTCAACTGCTACACCGGCGCGGTCTCCTCCGGCTGAGTAACTGGAGCCCTGCCGGGCAGATAATTTGTTTCCAAATTTCTCCGCCTGTGCGCCGCGATTCGGCCTGAAGCGGCTGTTTTCAGCCGTCGGCGGCTTTGGAATTTTGACGAATTTTGACGCGGAACCCGTCCGGCTCGCAGGAAGGGTTTGCATTTTGCGCGGGGATATGGTATAGTTTGGGTGTGTGAGCTTCCCCATCCGGAAAATTTCTCCGGTTTCGCAGGTCTTTAGCGGGTATGAAGCGGCACGGGCCGGGCACACTGTTTCATAGAAATTACAGGTGCCGCCACAAAAGAAAGCGCCTTTTGAAGAGAGGGTATCGACTTTGACAAAGTATATTGTACAGGGTGGTCATCCCCTGTTTGGTGAAGTAGAGATCAGCGGCGCCAAAAACGCCGCCGTTGCCATCATTCCCGCCGCTCTGCTGGTGGACGGGGTCTGCCGGATCGAAAATATCCCCCAGATCTCCGATGTGACGCTGTCCCTGAAGATTCTGGAGCATTTGGGTGCCGGCATCCGCGTCATCAACCGCCATACAGTGGAGATCGACGCCAGCCGCATCCGCTCCACCCGAACCTCCTATGAGTTGGCCCGGAAGATGCGGGCCTCCTATTATCTGATTGGTTCTCTCCTGGGCCGCTTCGGCCAGGCGGAGGTCGCCATGCCCGGCGGCTGCAACTTCGGGGTGCGCCCCATCGACCAGCACGTGAAGGGCTTTACCGCGCTTGGCGCCAAGGTCATGGTGGAGGGCGGCTTCATCAACGCTTCCACGGAGACCGGCCGCCTCAAGGGCGCCAACATCTATTTGGATGTGGTCTCCGTGGGCGCTACCATGAATATCATGATGGCCGCCGTCCGGGCGGAAGGCAACACCGTCATCGAGAACGCTGCCAAGGAGCCTCATATCGTGGACCTGGCCAACTTCCTCAACTCGATGGGCGCCAACATCCGGGGTGCCGGCACGGACACCATTAAAATTCAGGGCGTGGACCGCCTGCGGGGCGGCAGCTACGCCATCATTCCCGACCAGATTGAGGCAGGCACCTATATGGCCGCCGTGGCTGCCACCGGCGGCCAGATCCTGGTGAAGAATATCATCCCCAAGCACATGGACTGCATCACCGCCAAGCTGGTGGAGATGGGCGTGGATGTGGAGGAGCTGGACGACGCCGTCCGGGTCCGCCGCAGCGGCCCCATCAGCCGCACCAATGTCAAGACCATGCCCTATCCGGGCTTCCCCACCGATATGCAGCCCCAGATTGCCGCCGTCCTCTGCCTGGCTACCGGCACCAGCGTCCTGACCGAGGGTGTGTGGGACAGCCGCTACCGCTATGTGGATGAGTTCCGCCGCATGGGCGCCCACATCCAGGTGGATGGCAAGGTAGCCGTCATCGAGGGGGTCCCCGGCCTCACCGGCGCGCCGGTCCACGCCTGTGACCTGCGGGCGGGCGCGGCCATGGTCATCGCCGGTCTGGCCGCTCAGGGCATCACCGAGGTGGACGGGATCTACCACATTGAGCGTGGCTATGAGGATCTGGTGGGCAAGCTGGCCGGGGTCGGCGCCGAAATCCAGGTCGTCACCGTCCCCGACGAGGAGAGCCAGTCCCAGGCTGTCTGAAGCCATGTTATCCATTATCCAAACGATCAGAAATTGGGATCTCCAGGCCGGCGGCTCACCCCTCCGGCCATCCCCAGTTTCTGATCTTATTTTTTAGGGAGCGATCAAATTGTTGACCTTTACCACCCTGGCCAGCGGCTCCGGCGGCAACGCCGCCCTGGTCTCCTGTGGGGACACCCATCTTCTGCTGGACGCGGGGATCTCAGCCAAGCAGATCACCGCCGGCCTGGCCGCTCTGGGCGTCGCACCCAGGGATCTGACCGCCATTCTCATCACCCATGAGCACAGCGACCATGTCTCCGGCCTGCGGGTGCTCAGCAAGCGGGCCGCCGCCCCCATCTACGCCACCGGCCCCACCTGCCGCTGCCTGTATGACCGGAACACCGGCAGCGAGGCCGCCGACCTGCTTCGGGTCATGGAGGCCGGGACCGAGGTGCAGCTGGGCGGCCTGTGGGTCCAGTCCTTTCCCACCCCCCACGACGCGGCGGGGAGCGTGGGCTACATCCTCTCCGGAGAGGGGGGCCGGATCGTCCTGGCCACCGACCTGGGCTACATCACCCCGGCGGTAAAGACCGCCGTCCAGGACTGCGGCCTGCTGATCTGCGAGGCCAACCACGACGAGGACTGGGTCCGCTCCGGGCCATACCCCTACTACTTAAAGCAGCGTATCCTGGGGGACCGGGGCCACCTGTCCAACGAGGCGGGGGCGGAGCTGGCCGCCCTGGCGGCGGAGAGCGGGACCCGTGCCGTGGTCCTGGCCCACCTCTCCCGGGAGAACAACACCCCGGCCCGCGCATGGGAGACGGCCGCCCGCCGCCTCCGAAGCATGGGCTGTGAGCCGAACCTGGATCTCTCCCTGACCGTGGCCCCCCGCAGCGGGCTGGGCCCCACCTATCAGCTGGAGAGCGGGCGGGTCCTCCAGGCGTCCCCCTCTGGAGAGGAGGCCGCCCTGTGCTGAGCGTCTATCTCATCTGCGTGGGTAAGCTGAAGGAAAAATTCTATCAGGAGGCCTGCGCCGAGTACGTCAAGCGGCTGTCCGCCTATTGCAGGCTCACCCTGGTGGAGCTGCCTGAGGAAAAACTGCCCCAAGCTCCCTCTCAGGGCCAGATCGACCAGGCCCTGGCCCGGGAGGCCGCGGCCATCCGGGCCAAGCTGCCCCCCAGCGCCGTGCTGGCCGCCCTGTGCGTAGAGGGCCGGATGCGCTCCAGCGAGGAGCTGGCCCAGCTGGTTGGGACCTGGGAGCAGAGCTCCGCCAAGCACCTGGTCTTTCTCATCGGCGGCTCCTACGGCCTGCACCCCTCCATCAAGGCGGAGGCCCAGGTCAAGCTGTCCATGTCCCCCATGACCTTCCCCCACCACCTGGCCCGGGTCATGCTGCTGGAACAGCTCTACCGGGCCTTCAAGATCCGGGAGGGCTCCAGCTACCACAAATGACAGGGTCCCGGGCCTGAAAACATGCTCACCGTGGATCCGTCCAAAAATCCGCTGGAAATTCATGCCTGCCTGTGGTACAATGTCCACAACAGCATGTCCCAGCGGATTTTATTGATTGGAGGTCCTACGATATGTCCTATCTTGATGCTTATCATGCATGGCTGAACAGCCCGGCCCTCTCGGCCGCCGAGAAGGCAGAGCTGGCATCCATCCAGGGCGATGACAAGGAGATCGAATCCCGCTTTTTTGATCAGCTTTCCTTCGGCACCGCGGGCCTGCGGGGCACCATGGGGGTGGGGCTGTACCGGATGAATGTCCATGTCATCCGCCACGCCACCCAGGCCTTTGCCCAGGTCATCCTGGAGGAGGGGCCCCAGGCCGCCGCCAGGGGGGTGGCCGTCTGCTTCGACTGCCGCAACAACTCCGACGTCTTTGCCCGGGAGGCCGCCTGTGTCATGGCGGGCAACGGCATCCCCGTGCGCCTGTTCGAGTCCCTGCGTCCCACCCCGGAGCTGTCCTTCGCGGTGCGGGAGTACGGCTGCATCGCCGGTATCAACGTCACCGCCAGTCACAACCCCAAGGAGTACAACGGCTACAAGGTCTACTGGCAGGACGGTGCCCAGCTGCCCCCCAAGCACGCCGACGAGGTGGCCCGGAAGATGAAGGAGCTGGACGTGTTCGACTGCGTCAAGACCATGGACTATGACCAGGCCGTGGCCCAGGGCAGGATTACGCTGATGGGGGCGGAGACGGACGAGAAGTTCCTGGCCAACGTGATGGAGCAGGTGAACGACAAGGCGGTGGTGGAGCAGATGGCGGACACCTTCACCATGGTGTACACCCCCTTCCACGGCACCGGCTATAAGCTGATCCCCGAGGCCCTCAAGCGCCTGGGCATGAAGCACGTGATCTGCGTGCCCCAGCAGATGGTCATCGACGGCGATTTCCCCACTGTGGTCTCCCCCAACCCGGAGAACCCGGAGGGGTTCTATCTGGCGGTGGAGCTGGCCAAGGAGCACGGCGCGGACTTCATCCTGGGCTCTGACCCGGACGCCGACCGGGTGGGCATCATGGTGCGTACCAAGGAGGACGACTTCGTGGTCATCTCCGGCAACCAGACCGGCGTGCTGCTGCTGGACTACCTGATCGGGGCCAAGCGCCGCACCGGCAAGATGCCCGACAAGCCCGTGGCCCTCAAGACCATCGTCACTACCGAGATGGCCCGCAAGGTGGCCGAGGTCAACGGCCTGCAGTGCTATGACACCTTCACCGGCTTCAAGTTCCTGGCGGAGAAGAAGGACGAACTGGAGAGCTCCGGTGCGGGGAAGGTCATCTTCTCTTATGAGGAGTCCTACGGCTACATGCTGGGGGACTATGTCCGGGACAAGGACGCCGTCTCCGCCTCGGTGGAGCTGACCGAGATGGCGGCCTGGTATGCCTCCCAGGGCATGACCCTGTATGACGCCCTCCAGGCCCTGTTCAAGAAATACGGCTACTATGGCGAGCGCACCATGAACCTGGTCATGCCCGGCCTGGACGGGCTGAAGAAGATGGCTGACCTGATGGCCGGCCTGCGGGAGCAGCCCCCGGCGGAGATCGCCGGCGTGGCGGTAAAGCAGCAGAAGGACTACAAGGACGGCAGCGTGGTGGAGACAGCGACCGGCGCCAGGTCTCAGATGGAGCTCACCGGTTCCAACGTCCTGCGCTATGAGATGGCCGACGGCACCAGCCTGATCGTCCGTCCCTCCGGCACCGAGCCCAAGGTCAAGGTCTATATCCTGGCCAACGGCGCCGACAAGGAGGAGTGCGACGGAAAGGTGGCCAAGTACGCCGCCTGGGCCGAGAGCCTCAAAGACTGAAAAGACAGGCCGGACACCGGGCCCGCTCCTTTGGAGCGGGCCCGGTCAGCTTGTGGAAAGAGCCGTCCCGCAAGGAGTTCCTGCACCCGCAGGCGGCGGAATAAAATTGGATGACATCATTTCCGGGGACGTGTATCTGGGAAGTGGCACCTCTCACGCAGGATAGGCCGCCTCCATGATCCCTGGACATCCTGCACAGGCGGGGCAGAAATGGGCATAGTTCTGCTTCACTTCCATAATTTGTATTGAAACGTCTCACAAAAAGCTCTTTCCCACCGGTTTTGAGCGGGTCCGGATCTGCCGGGCCCAGTCAGGACAGGAGGGATTTTTTATGGCAAGCGGACAGACTCAGTATTATGGACTGAATCAATGGGAGGCTGCGGACCAGGTGCTCCGGACGGAGTTTAACGCGGATAATCAAAAGATCGACGGGGCGCTGAAAGCCATGCGGGATCTGATCGTCAGTCCCAGCGTTCTCAATGCGGTACTGGATAAGCTGCGCAGTGATATCAACGCCCTGTCTGCCCGGGTGGATAAGCTGGAGGGGAAGTGAGAGAGCCCCCCGGAGCAAATGCTCCGGGGGGCTGTTAAATTGCGTGAATCAGAATCTCACTCTAATCAGCGCTTCTGACCGATATCAAGCGTCAGCACGCCGTCGTCGTCAGCCACCACAGTGTACTCGCCCTCGAGCACAGCCTTGACGGCAGCGCTCTCAATGTAGTACAGAGTGGTCTCCTGGTTGGGGGCAGCCGACTGCTCATTCTGGCAGGCTTCCTCGGTGTACAGCTTGCCATCGACAACAGCCAGCTTCTGGGCCAGCTTGAAATCAGCCTCGGAAGCAGTGACCTTGACAGACTTCACGACGGCATTTTTGCCCTCGGCAGTCAGCTTGGCATCACAGACAGCAGCTCCATCGACACGGAACTCGCGGGCGCCATTGTGAGTATCGCTAGCAGTCTTCTCGGTGGCCTTGAAGGTGTAGGTCTCACCGACGATCACCTCGTCGCCATCATTCACGGTCTGGCCCTTGGCGTCCTTGACTTCAAAATCCCAAACACCGGAAGCGGCAAAGTTCAGGGTATAGCTCACAGCCTCAGTGTCCACTTTGATGGCAATATCCTCGGTGCCAGCGGGAACGCTGACAGTCCAGGTGCCGTCGCCGTTGCTCTTGATCTTGGCAGCCTGAGCGCAAGTCACATCGGTGATGGTGTAACCCTTCTCAGCAGTCACGGTGATGTCAGCGGCCTGGTTCGCAGTAATGCTTGTGGGGTTGGCAGCAGCATGACCCTCGACCTTGACGCTGAGGGTGTCAGCGCTAGCGGTAGCGGTGATGGTGGTATCAGAATTGGCAGTCACCTTGCCGGAAGCAGGGGTAGTCAGGTTGTAGCCCTCCTTGGCCTTAGCGGTCCAGTTGAGCTCAGTGCCCTTCTTAACGCTGATGCTGCCGTTCTCAGTGTACTCCACGCCGTTGACGGTCACGGTGGCGTTGGTCAGCGCGAGGGTGACCTTCACCATCTCCACCACGGGCTTGTGGATAATGTAGACGAGATCCGCGGTGTTGTGGTCGTTGCTGTCCTTCACGACGGTGACATAGGTCATGTAGTCGAACTTCACGCCGTCGTAGGTCTCCTCTTCGGTGCCCACATACATGTCCTTTACATCGCCGTCGGTAATGGTGTAGTCGTAGCCCTTGGACAGATTCTCACCGTTCTTGGGCTCCACATCCACATAGACAAAAACAGTGTCGTCGTCCACGTCATACTTCACCTTGGCATCCTCCACGGTGGTCAGCCAGAAAGCGCCGTCGCCGCGGGCGTTGACGGTGTTGTCCTTCAGCTCCACATCCTCAATGCCGGTGATGTACTTCTCATCCACGGTCTTGGTGGCCTTGTACAGATGGCCGACCTCCAGGGCGCCCAGATCCTGGTCCACGTACACGGACTGCTTCACGCCGTTGACATAGGCGTTGGTGTACTCCCAGTAGTAGTCGCCGTCGTACTTCAGGGACTCGCGGGTGGTCTTGCTGAGCATGAAGTAGGTGCTGGCGCTGTCATAAACATCGCCGTCCACGATGAAGACGATCTCAGCCACATTGCCGTTCTTGGTGCTCAGCACATAGGCCAGGGTGGCATTGTCCACATCGGGCACCTCATTGTAGCCGGTATAGGCGGTCTCGCCCTCCACGTCCACAAACACGGTCTTCTTGTCCACGATGAAGTCGTTCTTGCCGTCGGAGATATAGGCCTTGCCGTTGTTGATCTCGGCGTTGGTCATGGTCTTGGAATCCACAGCCTTCAGGGTGTAGATCTTGTCCTCACCCACGGTGTAGGCCCAGACCTTCTCGTCGATGTTGGTCTTATCCTTCTTGTCCTGGTCCTTATCTACCCAGTCGATCTTGACCTTGTCCTTGCCGTCCTTGTACTCATCGTCCAGGTCGGCCTTGACAGAGGTGGCGTCAGCCAGAACGACCTTGGCGACCCAGTCACGCAGCTCCTCGTCGGAGTCCTTCACGTACAGGTACTGGGTGCTGCCGGTCTCCTGCACGAAGCCCAGCACATAGCCGTTGGGATCCAGATACAGGGTGTACTGCTCGTTCAGAGCGGGGTGGGCTTTCACGTTGTCGTCGTCCAGATCATAGACGATGTGGCCGTCGCCGGAGTAGCTGTACTTGGCACCATCGGCCAGCTTCAGATAGGTCTCGCCGGTCTCGCCCTTGCCGGTCTCGGCGTCCTTATCCTTTTCCACGCGGGTGACCTCGCCGTTGACGGTCTCGGGAGCCATCAGCTCGCAGATGTAGAAGTCCTCGTCCTCGTTGTAGTCCACGGTGAAGACAACGTAGTCGTCCTCCTCATAGCCCTCAGCATAGAAGTCGTTGTCGTCCAGCTTGGGCTCGGTGGAGATGGCCTTCACGGTGACATACTCGCCCTTGGAATCGCTCTTCACCTTGGAGACCTGGCCCAGATAGTAATTGATCTCGACCACGGTCACAGTGGCGTCGGCGTCGTCGATGTAGATCTCGGTGACGGTGCCCTTGCCGGTGTACTTCCAGGTGGAGTCGTCCTTGGAGGTGGGGATGTTGTCATCCACGTCCTTATCTTCCTTGCCGTTGACATAAGCAGTCCAGGTGTAGCCCTCGTCCTTGGCATTGTCGCGCAGGGTGCACACAGACTTGCCCAGGTCCTTGTAGACCTCGTCGATGTCCTGGCCGGAAGTATAGGTGTAGGTGGGGGCGTTGGGAACAGTAATGATCTCGTCCTTGTCCAGCATGCGGACCTTGGAGGCGATCAGGCCGCCGTTCTCGGTCAGATTATCGGTCTTGCTGGTGCTGCCGGCCTCGGTCTTGACGTTGTAGGTGCCGGTGCCCCAGGTGGTGGCGGGACGGCCATAGATGGTCTCGGTGTCGGTGCGGTACACCAGGTCGAAGTTCTTGTAGCCCAGGGTCTGCAGGTAGTTGAACTCCAGGGAGTAGATGATGCCCTGGTTCTCGTTGTAGTACACACCCAGCAGCTCGTTGTACTGAACAGGCACGGCCTTGGTCAGGGCGTTGAACACCAGCTCAGCCACGT
>OIWN01001813.1_pt1 | contig 15702 bp, 13 predicted proteins | sample 1587591 | NCBI WGS metagenome assembly OIWN01 (sample SAMEA3888901, study PRJEB22519) | human gut metagenome | biome: human gut; feature: human-associated habitat; material: faeces | place: Denmark | collected 2010 | reverse complement strand
ACCGCAGAGATCCTCATTTTAGATGAGGTGCTTTCGGTCGGGGATGAATTTTTCCGCAAGAAGAGTTTGAAACGTGTGCAAGAGATGATCCACGGAGGAAGTACGGTGCTTTTGGTGTCACATAGTATGGGTACAATCTTGGAAAATTGTGACCGGGTGGTCTGGATAGAAAAAGGAAAAATGAAAATGTGCGGTGAGCCGAAGGTGGTTTGCGCAGAGTATAGGAAGCTTGAATCGAATGGGTAGAAAATCTTATGATGAGAAAATAATTGAAAAAATAGGAATGGCTGAACTACCGCTTATAATTCATAAGTTATATAAGAAGCATTTGGGAAGATATAGGCTTATTGATATTGGTGGAGACTGTATGTTTCGTTTCGGCAAGACAAATGTGGCAAATGTTTCCTATCTGGCAACCTATATACATTTCATCACGATAAAAGAGAATGTGCTCACGATAGAGGGAAATGTATCATGGCCGGCTGATTTAGCAAAGCATTTTCAATTCTATGTGTCGGTAAATGGTAAGAAACAGAAATGTGATATGTTTGACGCTGGGTTCGACTTAAAGAATAACAATAGAGTGTATGAAGTAAGAACGGCATTTGTATATAAGCAGAAGATAACAGTAGATGATAGTATATACGAAATTAAATTTGTGTATGAATGTAATGGCATAGAATGCTATAGCGAAAAGATTAATTCTATGAGATTTGCACCAGTTGCAGATTGTATAAAAGAGCAGTATTGCATAACAGATGGGTGGATGCTTCAGATTCATAATAATTCCCTTGTAATCAAACGGATAGAATCAGAGCAAGAAGTCTTGGATAGGGAAACTGCTTTTCAAAAAGAAGTATTTGAAACTGATCCCATAGACGGAGAATGGGCTGTCGATTTGCGAAAAAAGTATTTTAGTGAACTGAAGGAGAAGAAAAAACCTATCTGGATGTTTATGGATAGAACAGACAGAGCAGATGATAATGCAGAGATCTTTTTTAAATTTATGCAGAAGCATGATGAGGTAGAGTCTGTTTTTGTAATTGATAATAATTCTAAAGATTATGGTAGATTATCTGCAATTGGAAAAACTGTTGGATTATATTCGGAAGAACATTATTTGACAGCCTTATTAGCAGATTATATTGTGTCGTCGCAGTGCAATGGGGTGGTTGAAAATCCTTTCTGGGATAAAGCGGAGTATTTCAGAGACTTATATCATAAGCCTAAAATGGTATTTCTCCAGCATGGTGTGATAAAAGATGATATGAGTCTGACATTAAACAGATATAATACTAATTTTACGGGATTTATTACAAGTACGCAGGGTGAATACAAATCAATATTAGAGTATCCGTATTTCTATAGTGAGAAAGAAGTCTGGTGCACGGGGCTTCCAGTCTTTGATGAGTTGGAGGATAGGGCACAAAAGATTATTCTTGTAATGCCAACGTGGCGTCAGGAACTGATGCAGCAAAAGTGGAATGATGAAAAAAATGTTATGGAATGGATTCCATGCATGGATATAAAGAGCAGCAGCTATTATAAGCATTACTATTCGCTATTACATAATCAAAAACTACAAGGCGCATGTAAAAGATATGGTTATAAGATAGCCTTTAAACCACATCCTTTATTAGAGCCTTATATTAGTGAAATAGCAGATAATAAAAATGTTGAATGGTGGGGAAAAGAGAAGTCATACAGAGATGCGTTTGCGGAGGGCAGTATGATGATTACTGATTATAGCAGTGTTGCATTCGAATTTGCATATCTTAGGAAACCCATTATGTACTATCAATTTGATAAGAAAGCTTTCTTTGAGAAGCATACATATCGAAAGGGGTATTTTGATTACGAAAAAAATGGATTTGGTGAGGTAGAGTATAAAGAAGAAAAATTAATAGACGACATTTGTAATTATATAAAAACTGGTTGTGAATTAACTGAAAAATACAAAGCGAGAATAGAGTATGCATTTGGTGTGGTTGAAAACAGAGCATGTGAGCAGATATGTGAAATGATGTGGACTGGAGGAGCAATGTCTTGGAGCGATTAGATGGAAAAGATTTATTGATAAGAGAACTAAAGCAGGATATTAGTAATTTGGAAACAGAAAATAAGCAGATAAGAGCAGAGCGGGATAATTTGAAATATTGTCTGGATGAGACAAGAAAATCATTTTCGTATCGGTTGGGGTTAACATTAACAAGCATACCTAGAAAGATAAGAAAAACTAAGAAATCGGAGGAGTAGAACTGGAGATGTATTCTATGGAAATTAAAACACTGATAAATGAAATATATGCGGGAACTATTGTTCCAAACGAGGCTTTGGATGGAGAGGCATTTGTAAAGGGGAAACAGCTTAACATTAGACTAAATGATTCCCAAAAAGAAATGGATGAAGTAGTTTTGTTCTTTTGGCATTATGAAGATAAGAAACCACTATATGTAAGAAAGTCAGGAATAAAAAATGGATATTTAGTATGGCAGGATGATGCCACTCTTAGGATGCAGATGAAATTTATAGATGTGGATTCTTTGAGAGTTGCTATTGCAATAAAATCAGGGGAGAAGATTACTTGTGGTTATATACGAAATAAAGCAGCCCAAGGAGAGAAAATAAGCTCAGCAGATCGCCTGATTGGAAAATTGTTTTCAAAAGATAAAGAAGCTTTAATTGCATATTGGACTGAAGGTGGAATTCTGAGTGTAAAAACAAGAAGCGAATCAGCTTTTGATAATGAATATTATCGTGTGATTTTATGCGGTGCAAAATGGGAAAATGATACATTTGTTGGATATTTGGAAATGTCGCTTTTTAGTGATGAACCTCAGATAGATATGTATTCTATGACGACAAATGAACCATGTGACTGTGGAAGAATTAAGATTACAAAAGAAGGATTTACAGGACTCAAAAATGTATATCGTATGTCAGTTGAACTGGATGTACATGAAAGCGAGTATGAAGATGGTTATTATTTTGCTTGTCATTTAGATGGACATAAAGTATCTGTATATGCGGATGACTTTGCTCTTGAAAATGAAGAAATACATACAATTACAGAAAACGATATAATATTTGATATAATGGCTGTTCGAGAAAAGAATGGCTTATTTGTGTTACAGGTTGCTAATAAGATATATCCTGTAATGCTTTCTGTTATTACAACTGTACATAATGAGGAAGCTTCGCTGGCAGAAAGAATAAATAGTTTATTAATGCAAAAAACGGAAGGAATAGATGAGTACATTATAGGAAATGAGACAAAAGATTATAAGAAAAGAAAGTACCAGCAATTGTTTGAAATTATTATGATTGATGATGGCTCAATGGATGGTTCATCGAAAATTTTGGATGACTATGCTAGAATGTCAGATAAAATCCGAATAATTCACAAAGACAAGGGTGGAGAATTGTCTGCAAGAGAAGCGGGAGTAGAAAATTCAAAAGGAAAGTATTTGGTGTATGCAGATGATATTGCTATGAAGTTTCAGATAGAGATGGACAAAGAATACTTAAACAAGGAATTAATGAAAATATTGATTTTATAAAATCTGACATTAGGTGTCAGTTGACAGAAGTTAAGAGAGAACAATGGTTAATTTGTAAAAAAAGATTATTTAGCATAATTATGTCAATATACAATGTTGAACTGTATATTGAAGAAGCAATACAGAGTATAATCGAGCAATCAATTGGGTTTTCTGACAATGTTCAGCTTATTTTAGTAAATGATGGTTCTACAGATGCAAGTGCAGAAATATGTGAAAAATATGCACAGGAATTCCCAGATAATATTATTCACATTAATAAAGAAAATGGTGGACTGTCGTCGGCTAGAAATGTGGGACTAGAATATGCAGATGGTGTATATGTTAATTTTTTTGATCCCGATGATGTATTATCAAAAAACGTGTTGATGGAAGTGAAGAAATTTTTTGATAAAAATGATTCTTATGTTGACATGGTATGTATTCCGTTGGTTTATTTCGAAGCTCAGACAGGATTACATGCTAAATACGAAACATTGGGTTTCAAAAATAGAGTTATTAGTTTGGTAAAAGAACCACATAATTTTATTTTAAGCGCAGCATCTTCGTTTTATAAATTAGAGGTTTTTAAATCTCTTAGATTTGATGAAAGAATGCTGACAGCGGAAGATACAAAAGTAAATTTACAAGTTCTAAGGCGCACAATGCGTTTTGGATATGTATGTGAAAATGGCGTGACGTACAATTATAGACGAAGAAATAATGGGGGCTCAAATGTAGATGCAATCACATCAGGAGCTAATAAAGAGGCATTATTAGCCCCTATATATATTTTTGAAGACCTTTATCCCAAAGAAGGATATTTAGCACCATATGAAAAGGAATTATTAGCATATGAGTTAAGAAGCAGATTACGTACCATAAAAAAGGAGAAATTTTCCGAAAAAGAATATAAAGAGATATTGGATAATTACGGAAAATGGATTTGCAGACTAGATGATGAATTTATCGCAAAATCTAAATGGCTGGATATGATTGAAAAGAAAGTGCTATTTTTAATGCTTTCGAACAGAAATTTCGGCGATTGGGTCAGAAAGGGATTTAGTGATTTGTCTGACAGAATAATAAGAGTTCATTGGCTGAGCATTGAAAATAGTAAAGTAAGAATAATGTGTAGATTCAATAATTTCCAAGACAATGATATTGATTTAATTCTTGTCAAACGTAATGAGAGAAATTCTTGGGTGTTTGCATGTGAGAATACTGACGTGGAAGGACCATATGACTTGTGCATAGGAGAAATAATTACAGATATAACACATACACGGACATATGAACTTCCTTTGAATAATGCAGAATATTATTTTGCTTATTATGATAGAAAAACAGGAAATGTTTCGGAAGCTAGAAGATGTTCTATATATGCCAAGGCACGATGTGCAGCAAATACAAAAGGTGTAGGCCCCGTAAGTAATGGTTATTGTGTATCATTATGGAACAATAACGTATGGATTACAAATAATCAAAAGATTGTCAATAATATTACTCAAAATCTCCAAACTAAGATAGGAAGAGAGTTGCCATTAAGAAAGCTTGCTAAGTCAGAGAAAAAGTACATACTTATATCAGATCGTCCGGAAAAGGCGGGAGACAATGGAGAAGCTCTGTTTGAGTACATAATGGAGAATGAGACAGAAGAAATAAAAACAGTAACATTTTTTGTGATTAATAAAAGATGCAAAGATTATAGAAACATGAAATTTAAAGATCATGTAATTGATTTTAGAAGCAAGGAGCATCTGGAAAAATTTTTAAACGCTAAAGTTATTTATTCCAGCCATAATGCGGTAAATTTCTTCTACCCATTTGAACCAAGCCAATATAGCTGGTATGCTGATTTGCTGAGTTACAAATTTGTATGGTTACAGCATGGAGTAACAAAAGATAACATACAGAAAGAGGCAAATAAGTTAAATACAATGGATGATTTCATTGTTACTGCATCAACATGGGAGTTTTCAGAATTTAGTAAGACGGGATATTTATATTCAAAGGGGGATATTTTATTTTCTGGTTTTGCGAGATTTGATAAGCTTAATGATACAAAACAAAAAAAGATTATAGTTGCGCCTACATGGAGAAAGGAATTAGTCGGAAAAATTTTGCCTAATGGACATAATGAACCGAAAGCAGGGTTTACAGAGTCTAAATTTTATAATAGCTACATTGAATTTTTGACGGATAAAAAATTGATAGATGTACTTGAAAAAGAAGATTATCATTTAGATTTTGTTTTACATTCGGGATTTACATGTTATGAGGATATGTTCAAATGTATTAATACGGATAGAATTCATTTAATTCCATTGAGCGAATTTTCATATAATAAAGAATTTTGTGAAAGTGCATTATTTATAACTGATTTTTCAAGTACGGCATTTGATTTTGCATATATGAGAAAACCAGTAATATATTTTCAATTTGATGAAAAGGAATTTTTTGAAAATCATTATGTGAAAGGGACTTGGGATTATCGGAAAGATGGATTGGGACCTGTGGTTACAGAAACTAAAGAGTTGGTTGATGAAGTCGCAAAGTATCTAGAAAATGATTGCAAAATGTCGGAAAAATATCAGAGAAGAGTGGAAGAACAGTTTACGTATTCAGATAAGAATAGTTGCAAACGAATTATGGATGCAACTCGTAAGTGCATTATATGAAACTAGGGGAGGTTCTATAAGGGATGAAAAAACAATTAGCAATTATAGGTGCTTGCTGTAGCAGAGATTTATTTAATTCTAAATTTGTGTGTGATTGGAAAGAATCATTTGACTTGATTTACTATAGCTTTCAGACGTCATTTATCTCATTAACATCTGAACCAATACCATATTCAAGAAAATTATTGTCATTTGAGGGTAAAAACTACAGTACATGGTATAAGAACATATTATTAAGAGAACTTAATAAATCATATTATAATGATTTATTATCACTACAACCGGATAATTTGCTAATTGATTTTTATTCCGATGTGGTGAATGGATGTTGGCAGATTGAAGGAAAATCTTTTATGACGTATAGATTAAAAGATCAAAAAAATAATGCTGCATTTTATGAGATTAGTGATAAAAGAGAAATAAAGCCACTAACACATTATGAAGAATACATGGTTTGGTGGAAAAAATCCATTGATAAATTTATTGATTTTATGGATGAATATTTGCCATTAACCAATATAGTTGTTAATGTTCCATATTTTAATGATCAAATTCTTTATTCAAATGGGAAAATAGAAAAATATAAAGAAGATAATGTACAAAGATATAATGAAATATACCATGAGATGGTAGACTATTTTTGTATGAGGGGGGGAACAAGAGTTCGAATATTGGATTTAAAGCGAAGGTATTATATAGACCCAGAATACATATTTGGGGGAGCATGGATTGTACATTATCATAATAATTATTATAAGGATACAATATCTAGATTGTATGAACTTTGCAAAGATTCTGACAAGGCTTTGTTAAAGACGAGTACAAATAACCTTGTTATTAATGGTACATTTAAGTATGGTAGTTTGTTTTATAAGTTTTGGGATGCTCCTTTTTTCATAACAGAAGAAAATGGAGAAAATGTCGTGAAAATTAGGGAAAAAGATAATCAGAAAGAAATATATGCGCAGTTATGGTGTTGCGATATACCGATGGATGGAAATAACACAGCTACATATACGATATCATTTGATTGTAAAGCGGAAACATTGTCAAATCGTACAATTGCAGTAATACGAACATTTGATAAGGAAGGTTGCTTTAGTAAGGCAGAATGTGTTGAGCAGATTATAATTGCATGGAATGGAGAATATGGTGATGATTTTGTGCATTATAGCGTTGATATAATTCCTAAGGGAAAATTTATATCACTAGGATTATATTGTACAAAGAACGGCTATATTTCATGGAAAAATTTAAGTGTGGTACGAAATAAGAGAGAGAGCAACAAAGAAGTAGAGTATTCGAATGTTGTGGAGAAACTTTTGATAAAATCGTCAAAATTGTTAGACGTTAATAATTTACGATTATTTTGTTAGATTAGATGAGAGCTATGCGACTTTTGTAGAGGGCATGGAGTGGCAGATATGAACGATAGAGAAAATAAAGAAGCTAATATAATAGATGAGAATAGAAAATTAAAAATAAAAATCTCTGAAATAGATAATGAGAAAAAAAATATTGAGCAGGAACGAAACCAACTGTTGAATGAACTCATAGAAACTCGGAACTCAAAAACATATAAGTTGGCTCGTGTGCTCACAGGTATTTCTCGTTTTTTTCAGGGCAGAAAGTATGTACATAGCAGAGTATATGGCACACAGACAGTATATCCATACATGATTTCTGTGGTGATGGCAGTGTACAATACTGCTGATTTCTTGGAAGAAATGTTGGAGAGTGTACTTAAGCAGAAGCAGGATGTATTATCAAATTATTTACGTTCAAATCCTAATAGTAGATATTATTCTAATGCATATGAAAGCATATATGAGATTATCCTTGTTGATGATGGCTCTAGTGATGGTACTGAGGATATATGTGATAGGTATGCTGCTAAATATCCATGGGTTAAGGTGCTGCACAAAGAAAATGGAGGAGTATCATCTGCCCGTAATGCAGGGATAGAACTGGCAACTGGAAAATATATTACATTTCCTGATTCGGATGATAAACTTTCTGCTAATGTCTTTGAAGATTGTTTTTTATTTTTTGAAAAACATGAGAATGATATTTCAATGGTTACATACCCACTACGTTTTTTTGATGCACAGCAAGGAGATCATTGGACGACATATCGTTTCGCCGATGGAACCAGGATAATCAATATGGTGGAGGAGTGGGACAAGCCTCAGTATTTTACAGCAGCTTCTTTTTTTAAAACAGCCACAATAAAAGGGAAGATTTCATTTGACAGTAATCTGATAAATGGAGAGGATATTAAATTTGCTCATGAAGTACTTTTTCAGAATACGCCATTAATAGGACTTGTCAGCACCTGTACGTATTGGTATCGACGCAGAAGTAGTGGATGCCAGTCAGCTATTCAGCAGAGTAAGCAGACAGAAAATTATTATATACCATACGTTACGGATATGCTTGGTGGACTGAAATATTTGTCAGAACAGGTATACGGAAATTTTCCAAAGTATGTGCAGTATGCTATTATGGGACAGTTTCAATGGCGATTACGTTCTGATCCGAAGGGCGAGGAGGCAGTTGCAGTTATCGGTGAGGATGGATATAAGAAATATTGTCAGTTGATTAAGAAGTTGATTTCATATATTGACTACGATGTAATACTTAGTCAGAAGCAGTTATTTAGGGAGCACTTATTTTATTTATGTATGCTGAAATCTAACGGCAGAGTTGAGCGTGTCTGCGAAGATAATAATGTGAAATATTATTTTGACGGACAATATTGTACAGAAGAAGCATCAACATACATAAAATTAGAATTTATGGAAATAAAGCATGGAATCCTTTCTATTGAGGGTGAATGTGCAAGCCTTGATTCTGATTGTGAAGTCTGGGCACAAATGGGGGATAGGCAGTTTAAGGTAGAAAAATGTGTAGAAAGAGATTGTAATGTCTATACATTGGGAGAAATCGCACTTCATGTATTACCATTTGTGTTGCATATAGAATTGTCTATGATAGAGGAAAAATCGGATATTGTTTTTGGATGTAGTTGTGCAGGATTTAAGATTATTAAGACACAGGTTAATCTTGGAAAATTTATGCCTATAAGTAAAACTTTTTTAAAGTCTTATTATGCTACTGAGAAATGGACTATTCAATTGCGTGAAAATGTGTTGGAAGTCTGGAATATGTTTGGCAAGGAGAAATTACCGGATTTTGAAAATGAATTTGAAGAACAAGTTTTGAATTCTGGTTTGATTTGTGAAGAAACCATTGATGAAGTTATTAAAGTACGAAAAGAGGCATTAGCTAGATTGGCGTGGAAGCGTAATAGCAACACCCAGATCTGGCTTGTCTCAGACAGATATAGCCATGCAGATGATAATGGTGAAGCTATGTTCAGGTTCTTCATGGAACATAAAAGACCTGACATAAAGGTGTTTTTTGTAATGGATAGGGAATCCGCAGATTATGACAGAATCGCCAAAATCGGTCCTGTGATAGCGCAGGATTCACATGAGCATCTTGTTATGTATATGATTTCAGACTGTATTATTTCTTCACAGGCAGATGAATACATAATAAATCCATTTTGGAGACATGGTGCGATAAAAGATGTTTTTAAGGATTTTTATTGCAGAAATAAGTTTGTATTTTTACAGCATGGTGTTATCAAGGATGATCTCAGTGGGTGGCTGAATAGGTTTAACAAAAACATAGCAGGATTTGTCTGCGCTGCAATTCCAGAGGCTGAATCAATTCATGAATGTGAGTATTACTATGATAAGCAGATATGGCTGACTGGTCTGCCACGTTATGACAGGCTCTATCATGATGAAAAGAAAAATATTTTAATCATGCCAACATGGAGAAAGTGGCTCATGAAAAATTTCAATGCCGCAGATTCAGATAAGGATGCAACGCATGTGATTGATAATATTGAGCAGACCGAGTTCTTTGAGTTCTACAGTGGACTGTTAAATAGTGAGCGACTGTTGGATGCATGTAAAAAATATGGATATAAATTGTGCTATATGCCTCATACAAATTTTAGGGAATGCATGAGTAAATTTTGCAAGGATGAGCGTATTCAACAGTTCGATTTAAATATGCCTTATCGGCAGGCGTTTGCAGAGGCAAATTTGTTAGTAACAGACTATTCATCTACAGCTATGGATTTTGTATACTTACGAAAACCAGTTATCTATGCGCAATTTGACAAAGAGAAGTTCTTTTCCGGAGAGCATACATACCGAAAAGGATATTTTGATTATGAGAAAGATGGCTTTGGTGAAGTGGTATATGAGCTGGATGAATTGATTGATTTAATCATTACATATATGGAAAATGAATGCAATATGGAGGGTAAATATCGAGAGCGCGTGAAGAACTTTTTTGCCTATAATGATAAGAATAATTGCCAGAGAGTTTATGAGAGAATTACGAAGTTATGTTTGGAGCAGTAGATAAAGAAGTATGATTGAATATGAAAAGCAAATTAGTATGTATTTAGTACAGCAAGTATATAAAGTGTGCAGTTCGGTATATGTTGCATTGAAATTAAGGAATTAACATGGGAGAAAAAATGGATAAAATGAATTGGAAAAAAATAATAATTGCGGTTATAACAGAGATTGCCGCTATTGCTTGTGCAATTTATGGTGGTACCCAGATTCAGGTTAATGAAATGAACAATTATTTGAATTCCCGGATTGTTAATATAGCTGGTGACAATAATACCATTACCATTAATGACTGGAAAGACTTGGCGGATGCGTATAGCGATTTACAGGAGGAAAATGCCACATTAAAACAGGATAATTCTACATTAAAACAGCAAAATGAGCAATACTTCAGTGATTATACAGAGCAAAAGGAATTAAATGAATCTCTTAAATCACAGGTAAGCGGAAGTCCTGATTTATTGTTTGAATCGTTGGGATTGTCTATAGATGGTGAGAAAATTCCAGTTGATACCAATAACTCTATAGTAAACATCAATGGCAGAGAGTACTGGAGCCGTGAGATTGCAGTAAGGCTTTTGCCAGAGACGGAGTCCTATTCTAAAGAGGACGGGAACATCAATGTTGGAAGGGTATTGGCAGATAAGACAGACTTGTTTGGATTATATGTAAACAGTAAAAATAGTGGAGTGTTAGATAACGGAGTAGTAAAGGATTCGTTTAATAATTCTCATGCTAATGTTTTTATTAACAATGGACTTAATAGCAATATAACGTTTGTTTTGGATGGAAAATATAGCAAACTTAAAATATCAGCGGCTATACGAGAAGGTTGTAGAGATTCCCAAACAGCTTCATTTACAGTAAAAACAGATGCTGGAGAAGTTGTGTATTCATCTCCAGCAATGAATGTCAAAACGGAACCATACGAGGTGACGGATATACCGATCAATAATTGTAATTTGTTGACGATTGAGTGTAGTGCTGATGATTCTGATTGGAATCTTATTTTGTATGATGCAGTTGTGTACAATTAAGGGATATATGTGCTTAATGAGGATATTATTACTAAGATGTTGAGAAAAAACGTTAGTTTTTGATGTAAAAGAAAATTAGCACTGCCTTCATAAATGAGAGCAGTGCTGATCTGTCATTTTACCAATATTTTTCCATATAATTCCGTGCATCTTCTTCGGACAAAGAAAAATCGGTTATGATATTTTTAAGAGTTTCATCTTTTGAAAAAGAACATTTTTTGTAGGTTTTAAGGGTACCTATAATTTCACCCTGTGTAATTCCAGTTTGAATGCCCTGTTGGACGCCTTTCTGAATACATTCTTCCTGCCATTCTTCAAATGCTCTGCACATATTGATCGAACCTCCTTCCGAATCGGATTGTAACGCATAGTTAATAAATGATTTGGTATTCGTGATCGTGCCAATCACCAGACTAAGTTCTGTATCAAACTTCTGATTCATGTATGTACTTTGGATTTTATCAAATTCTTTGTTATAAATCAATCTGCTGAGATCGAATACAGTGTGAACTTCATTGTTATGAAAAATCAAAGAATCACTGTTTCTGATCTGGATGAGATTCATTTTATAATCTGATACCAGAGGTGTGAGATGTTCTGGAATACATAGCATGTCGGTCAGGGAAAGCGGACCGTCCCATTCGTCTTCGCCATAGTAAACACAGAGACTGATGACAGGGTGTAAACGGTCTGTCTTTTTAAGACCTGAAAGAAATTCATCTGAAGATGAAAAATCTTTTTCGTGTTTGTTTCTGGCAACAATTTCATTATATTCCTTGAGATAAGAGAGAGCATCGCCAAGCATAGTGCGAAACGGCATTGCATAATGAATTTTACATTGATTCTCCAATCCCCAGATAACGAAATCAACACCATAAGCTGTCTTTTTCACAACGTCCCAGATTCTCTGGATGGTTTCAGCATGATTGTTAAACTTTAACAAAGAAGAAACATCGGTATCTGCTTCCGATAAATCTTCCGGTTTAATGACCTGTGAGCCGTTGAAAAGAGCGGCATTGAACAGGTCTGCAAAGTGTTCATTGTTTTTCCAGAAGTTTTTTAGAATGGTATCTGGCTTTAATTTATTGTAAGTAGTCGTTTTTAAATCCTCCCGTTCTTGTGTAATGGGGAAGTTACACAGAGTCTGTATTATTCGGAGGAAAACCGGTAATATACCGGGAGAGCGATATGCATGGATTAAATTTACAATATATGATAAGGAGAAACAAGATGCAGAGGAGTTTGTTTACGGAAATTTAAGAGTTTGGAAGGAACAAGCTTGTTTAAAATAACATTTATAGTGTATGATATAAATTACAAAGGTAAGAAAGAAATATAAAAAGTAATAGTGGAGAGAATATATTGATAATTAGTGAAAAAATTTTTTATTTGCTGGATCAGAAGGGAATTACACAAAAAGATTTTGCAGTACAGACAGGAATTTCTCAAAGCACAATTAGCGATTGGAAGAGAAAGAAAACAAACCCATCGGCGGATAAAATTCTAAAGATATGTGAGATATTGCATGTGACACCGTATGAGTTGCTTTCCGAAAGAGATGAGGCAATTATAAATAATATAGATCATCTTGTGGCATTGAATGATGAAGAAGCGGTAGTATTGGAAGGCTTTAGAAATCTTGAAAAAAGAAAAAAAGAAAGATTCCTTGGTTATTTAGCTGCTCTGCAATCAGAAGACAATGGTGGATGTTCCATTATGGAAACGAATGCACCAACAGGAAGACCGTTTTGGTTAGGTGACACGGAACGTGAAATTTTCAGTAAAATTAATTGGATTGATTATGGGTATTTTTATGATTTGGATCATAAATGGTATTATATTATTCCGGGACCGTTTCGTATTAAGCTGCCTCTGGAATTGGTGAAAAATAATCTGGATAAGGCGGGATACGAATTTGAATATCGAAGAAAATTGGAAGACGAATTACTTAAATATATACTTGATGAATATAGATGTACTTATTCTGATTTTAATGAGTTTATAAAAAAAGAAGGGTATGATTTAGAAAAAGTTTTTAAAGAAATTCAATGTGATGGCAAGCTGTCTATGTACGAATTATTTAGCAAATATCATAAAATTTTTGCATATTTTGATGATTGGGTATTCATTAAATCAGATGATGTATATAAAGATATTACAGAAATCCTTGTCAAAAAGAAAGGTGATGCTCATTTAGAAACTTGTACTTGGTAAGAAAAGAAAAAAGAGAGTTCTTACAATGTCTTATAAAACATAAATGACTTCTATCAGCCCTGCTGGATGTTTCAAGCAGGGCTTGTTTATGTGTTGTAATATTTTATCATTGAATTATGCCATTTGTAGGAATCAAATAAGGTGTAAGTCCGGCGGACGCCATGATGGAAGCAAGAGTGGCACGAACATGCGGAAACATTTGTAATAGAGCATATTCGGTTAATTCATCCGTTGAAAACTTTGTAGAGCAATCTGGAGAACTAAACTCGGCAGATAATACTACTTTTACAAGGAAAGAGGTATCTAGCATATCAACATCAAGTTCATCTGCAAATCTCATTTCAGCAGAGCAATAGCCGATATATTTATTTAGAGCATCATTTGTTGGAGTACACTTTCGTGAAAGTGTAAGTTTCATTTCTTTTCCATCTATCGGAGCTTTATTAATAATAAATGCTTCCTGAGTTGTAATCGAGTCCAAATTTATACTAATCATATTTAACATTACATTTCCTCCAATTCTTCGTCAACTTTCACATATGGATTTGGAAATTGAATAATCTTACATGGAACTTCGGTAGTAACCATATTGTCATTTCTAGAAGTATCTGTAGATGAATGGCATTTATTTATTTTAAAATCTACATTCAAATCTAGCTTGGCTGCAATTTCAGCAATTTTATTAATTGAAAAATTGTAGTCTCCACATTCCCAACGGGAAATCAATGATTGGGTTGCATTTATATGTTTCGCAAAATCTTTTTGAGACATATTAAGATTTAGTCTTTCGGAAGTAATGGCATTAGAAAATTGAGCCATTAACTTTGCAGAGAGGACATCTGCGGGTGTTAATGTTTCTGAAAACAGAGAGAGTAAATCTTCAATATTATTGGGTGTCTTTTTTTTATTCATAATTATCATCTCCTAAAAAGTAGTTAATACGTTCTTTCATAACCGTAGTATAGGTTGAGTAATTAGTACGATTTTTTCCAGAACGTTCATTGAAAGCACATAAAAAGTAAGGTATATTCTCATCATTTATATATACAATCAGACGAACATTAAATTGAGATTTCTGTAGATGAATGGAATAGTAATGTCCATCTGCACCTTGAAGTATTTCATTGCTGTCTATCGTATATATCTTTGAACCAAAGTTTTTTATATTGCTTAATTGTGTAGTTAAAATTTTAAAAAATATAGATTCTTTCCCTTTTAAATCTGTTTTTAATAGTGTTCTTAATTCTTCTAAAAATTTTGGATGGATTAAAAAAGAATTTAATAAAGAAGCTAATTCTTTCAGCATGTCTTCTGTATTCATGTTCACTCCTTATAATATTACATATATGCGATTTTTTCAATTGGATACATAAAAATAATAAAAAAACTTGTCAAATACTGGAGTTGTGAGATGACCTATGTGTAATGGAGAATTTTAAGGATTGGATGGTTATCAGATCTGTTTCCCGCAAATTGACATCTCCCCATCTATGCGCTACAATGTTACTCAAAAGTCATGTTTAAAACGTATATAAAAAATACTATTTAAACGAACCATGGAGAAGACATTGAGAGCGAAGATATATCATTTTTTAGTGAACAGAAAACCGGGGATCAGGCAGCGTTATCATAAGTACCATGACGGAGCAACAGGGGGAAGAAAGGTGCTTTCCTGGATTTATCTGTTGGGAATTAATTTTTGTTATTATATTTTATTTTGTCATTTTCTTGGGAAGCAGACAGAGATTCCGGTTTACGAGGAAAAGAAACCGCCGTGTGCAGAGAGTGA
>OIWN01001805.1_pt1 | contig 15745 bp, 10 predicted proteins | sample 1587591 | NCBI WGS metagenome assembly OIWN01 (sample SAMEA3888901, study PRJEB22519) | human gut metagenome | biome: human gut; feature: human-associated habitat; material: faeces | place: Denmark | collected 2010 | reverse complement strand
CTATTGGATGATCATAAGGGAAAAGTATGGGAATATTTTCCTCTGGATTTGTTTCCGGTCGGAGGTGTAAAACTCTTCTCCGGTCCCGACATTCTCAAAATAATGGAAGTTCGTTTCCGGATGCAACCGGATGCAGGTATGGACGGCCTCCACACATTGGGACAGCTTCATGATGACGATCACATTACCGGTCTTGATCTTTTTCGACAATTCTTCCGCCGTCAGCATTCCGGGTATGACGATGATTTGTTCTTCCTGCTTGACAATATGCAAGCCGGCTAAAGCACCCGCTGCAATGAAAGCTGGTATTCCGGCGGTTCGTTCCACTTCGATGCGGTTCTCTTTGAATTTGTCGTATATATACTGTATGGAAGAATAGAACCCTGCATCGCCTTCCGCCACAATGACCACCTTTTTCTCTTTATCCCTGGCGGATATGGCCTTTTCATACAAGGTATCGTAGACTTTCCAGACTTCGGTCCGGTCTTTGCTCATCGGGAGCGTGAAGAACTGGACTACAGATTTCTCGATTTCCAGTTCTTCGATAATACGGGCCGCACGGGAGAGTAGTTGTCCGCTTTTGCTTATGGTGGCGGGGCAATAGATGATATCGGCCTGTCGGAGTTTTTTCAAGCCTTTCAAGGTGATCAGTTCGGGGTCTCCCGGACCGAGCGATACGAAGCAGATGGGGTACGACATGTGCGTTAGAATTATTTGGTGCGCAAAAGTGAGGAAAATTGCGGAACTTTCCAAATCTGCATTCCACAATTGTGGGGATAATTTCCACACTGCCTTTTCCACAGCCCGCTTTTTATTCTTTGGCATGCAATTTGTACTTGATGGAACGATTAGAAAAAGGTAAATAGATTGTTTAAGATTTTAGGTTATGAAGAAGTTTGTATTGATGGTGGCTATGGTGGTTTCGTGTGTCTGTATGGCTCAAAACAGTCATGCGCAGACTGGACGGGATGGGAATACGGATATCGATATGTTGAGTATGAAAAATTTCTATGCGATCGATATCGTCGATGTGGACCTTGCCGCACAGGAAGCGATTTACAACGCTTATGAAAATTGCTTGATCAAAGAGGTGTACAAGTCGAATGGTAGCGGTAGCCCTATCCAGTATAAGGTCTCTCTCGAGACGACTGACCAGCGGAATCTGGTTGTCGCTTTCGACGAAAGCGGCCATGTACTGAAAGTCATGCTAGAAGACGAATATTTGGCGGCTCGTAAGAAAAACTGATTTGTCTGCCACTTTTCTCTTGAAAGCAAAAGTAATATTATTATATTTGCCCTTTGAAACAGGTTTCCCTGTCCTCCTTACAGGACAGGAATGAAAAGGGAACCGGGTGGAAATCCCGGACAGACCACGCTGCTGTGAAACTTCGGTAACATACCGGCAATACTCAATGCCACTGATCGGGGGATCGGGAAGGTGTCCGGGGATGGAAGTAAGTCAGAAGACCTGCCGTTTCGGTTTTGAAGAGTCTCGTCCTCGTGGGGTGGACAACGCTCGCTCGGTTATAATAAAATAATATTGAATATGAAAAAATGCCTGGCAGGATGCTGCCTACTTATGTCGTTGTGTGTCGCATCCTCGTGTACGACCAAAAACAATCAACGGACCGATAAGGTGGAAACGACGGAAGAAAGCGCGTTTTCTGGTGTCCATATTGTACCCGAGTATGCCCGTGGTTTCGTATTATCCTATCGGAGCGGGTATGTCTTGCTGGATATCCAGGACCCGCAGAATGAGGAAAGTACGACTTTTCATTATGCGCTTGTCAGGAGAGGAACGAAACCGTCCGGCATCCCCGGATCGTATACTGTGATCGAGACACCCATCAGAAGTGTTGTCTGTATGACATCTTTGCAGTTGTCCAATTTTATCAAGATGGGCGAACTGGACAAGGTCGTAGGGGTGACCAGTACCCGGCATCTGTTCAATAGGGAGATGAACGAACGTCTCAAGAGCGGGAAGACCGCCAAAATCGGCATAGAAGGGAATTTCGACAACGAGGTGATCATGAGTATGAACCCAGACCTGATCCTTGTTTCGCCTTTTAAACGGGGCGGATATGAGACCTTGAAGGATGTCGGTATCCCATTGATCCCACATTTAGGCTATAAGGAGATGACGCCGTTGGGACAGGCGGAATGGGTGAAGTTCGTCGGCCTGTTGGTAGGACAGGAGCAAAAGGCAAACGAGACATTCGACGCTATCGCGGCCCGTTACAATGAATTGAAGGAGCTGACGGCGGAAGGAAAAGTGAAGAAACGCCCGGTCGTGTTGAGCGGCGAGATGCGGGGCGGTAACTGGTATGCCGTAGGAGGGGAGAGCTTTCTCGCCCAACTTTTCAAGGACGCCGGTGCTGACTATTTCCTCAAAAACGACAAACGTTCGGGAGGTGTGACACTTGATTTCGAAACTGTCTACAACCAGGGTGACGAAGCCGATTACTGGCGCATTGTGAACAGCTATCCGGGTACGTTCAGCTATGAGGCATTGAAGGAGCAGGACCCGCGTTATGCCGATTTCCGTGCCTTCAGAGAGAAAGGGATCATCTATTGCAACATGAAAGATACGCCTTTTTACGAAAGTATGCCGACCGAGCCGGAAGTCGTACTGGCCGACCTGCTGCATATATTCCATCCGGACCTGCTGCCCGATCATACACCTGTTTATTATGCACGGCTCAAATAAGTTGCACGAATGAGACATTCCACTACTTTTCTGATGTCGCTCATCGTAGCGTCTATCCTGGTCCTGATGTTCCTGAATTTGGTGTTAGGGTCGGTGTCTATCCCGTTGAAGTCTGTCTGGAACATTATTTGCGGACTGGGAGACGAGCCGGTGACCTGGCAGAATATCGTCTGGAAATCACGTCTTCCGCAGGCATTGACAGCTTTGGTGGCGGGAGCGGGCCTGGCGATAAGCGGCTTGCAGATGCAGACTGTTTTCCGGAATCCACTGGCGGGACCTTCTGTGCTGGGGATCAGCTCCGGTGCGAGCATGGGCGTGGCCTTTGTGGTACTGCTGAGCGGTAGCCTCGGAGGGGTTGCGCTTAGTAAATTGGGGTTTATGGGAGAAATCGCGCTTTCGATAGCAGCCGTGATCGGTTCGCTCTCGGTGATGGCGTTAATCGTATATGTGTCGCAGAAGGTGAAAGGGAACGTGACGCTGCTGATCATCGGCGTGATGATCGGCTACGTGGCGAATGCGGTGATCGGCGTGCTGAAGTTCTTCAGCGTGGAGGAGGATATTCGCGCCTATGTGATCTGGGGGTTAGGCAGCTTCTCACGTGTTTCCGGCAACCAGATGATGCTGTTTGTTGCGATCATGGCGATTCTGATCCCTTTGTCGTTCCTGTTGATCAAGACGTTGAACCTGATGCTGCTTGGCGACGGCTATGCCCGTAACTTGGGATTGAACATCAAGCGGGCACGTCTTTTGGTGATCACCTCGGCAGGAGTGCTGACGGCGATCGTGACGGCCTATTGTGGACCGGTCATCTTTCTTGGCCTGGCCGTCCCGCACCTGTGCCGGGCCATTTTTCAAACATCCGACCATAGGGTCCTGATGCCTGCCGTCCTGTTTGCCGGTGCCGCATTGGCACTCGTCTGCAACTTGATTGCCCGGATGCCCGGCTTCGAAGGGGCTTTGCCGGTCAATTCGGTGACTGCCCTAATCGGTGCTCCGGTAGTGGCCTCCGTTCTATTCCGTAAACGTAAAAACGAACTGAACGAATGATGAGACAAGATACGATTCATATAAACGATCTCTCTATCGGTTATCGGACAAAGAATGATACCAAGTTGGTGGCGAGCCATATACAGGCCCGGATTTATAGTGGAGAATTAACCTGCCTCTTAGGAGCGAACGGAGTCGGGAAGTCGACGCTTCTGCGCACGCTGTCGGCTTTCCAGCCGAAGCTGGGAGGCGAGATCGCCGTCTTGGGACGTGATATGGACAGTTATTCGGACAAGGAACTGAGCACGACGATCGGTGTGGTCCTGACGGAGAAGTGTGACATCCGGAATATGTCCGTGCGGGAATTGGTCGAGATGGGACGCAGTCCCTACACCGGTTTTTGGGGACGGTTGGACAAGGAGGACAAGCAGGTCGTGGAAGAATCGATCGCCTTGGTACGGATTGAGAACCTGGCCTCCCGCATGGTGCACACCCTGTCGGACGGAGAACGGCAGAAGGTCATGATCGCCAAGGCACTGGCTCAGGAAACACCTGTTATCTTTCTGGACGAGCCGACTGCTTTCCTCGATTTTCCGAGCAAGGTGGAGATCATGCAATTGCTCCACCATCTGACGCGAAGCACGAACAAGACGATTTTCCTCTCCACGCACGATCTCGAACTGGCGCTCCAGATCGCCGACAAGATTTGGCTGATGGACCGGACGAACGGGATTACGCCTGGTACGCCCGAAGACCTCGCCCTGAGCGGCCACTTGAGCGGTTTCTTCGCCCGCAAGGGAATCGTGTTCGACACGGAGACCGGCTTGTTCCGCATCGATAACCGGTATTCGAAAGAAATACGCCTGATCGGGCATGGACAGAAATATGCGATGGTCCGCAAGGCACTCCAGCGGAACGGTATACGTGCCGATCGGCATGTGGAGTCGCCTGTATGGATCGAGACGGGCGATCTGTCTGTCGGTTCCGCATTCCTGATCCACCATCTTGACGGACGTACGCTGGCGGCCGATACCATAGAATCTCTCTTGCAGGAGCTTTCTGTTTGACAAAAAAGCCTAAAAGGAAAAACTTTTCCCACTTCATTTGTTATTTCTATCAAAGAAGAATAATAGAGTCCTCGGAGAAGCAATTGGTAAATTATCCTATACTTTCCGTAACTCGGATAAAATTAAATGATATGAGAAAGTATTTCCTTTATGCTTGCCTGTTGTTCGCTGGCGTGTTTACCGCTTGCGATAACGATGATTCGGACGGGATCGACCCCTCGATCCCTTTTTATCAGAATTTGGGTGTCGAATATAATGTTACGCAGAACCATACCCATATAGGCGCAAATTTCAATAAATATAACAGCGAAGGGGCCAATCTGCGCCTGCCGGCCAAAGGTATTCTCTTTAACGGAAAAGTGCCGGACTTTTTAGGAATGGGAGCTTATATGTATATGCTGTCGGAATCCGGGCTGGACCCGGTCACGTTCACCTTTTCCCGTTGGAAAGACCAGGTCTATACAAACAAGGCCTCTATCGACGATGTCGATCCAATCGCTCTTCCCGAATCCCTGACATCCGTCAAAGGCAATGGCGCAACCATTATCACTTGGGTAGGAAAGCCGATCGGGAAGGACGAGTATGTCCAGGTGCACCTGACCTACAGCGGCGGTGTTTATGATATCAACAATACGCAGGAAGGCGCGACCTCCATCACGCTAAACTTTACGAATCCGACTTCTGCCACCAAAGGAACCCTGTTCTTGAGCCGTGTCAGAGAACTTCCTTTACAGGAGAGCAACGGTGATGCGGGAGGAAAAATCGATGTCTCCTACGTGCAGAACAAGGATGTTACATTTGAATAATCACGCTTGAAAGGTTATTTTCCCACTTTCCGAAATCAGCAGAACGGATAGTTTCCCGTTGGGAAGCAAGGGGGTACAATGCTCTCGGCATTTCTGTAACAGAAGTGGGAAGAAACTTTGTTGTTCGGTCTTGCTGAACAGTTCCCATAGTTCTCTGGCCAGCGTCAGGGAATCTATTTTTTGTACGGACTCTGGTTTGCAACCCGCCTTTGCAGCCAATTCTTTCAGAAAGGCTTTGTTCATGACGACCTTTTTGCTGTGCGTATCCAGTGCTCCTTCCGCTAGTTTGACGGCTTTGCCAATCATGATTCCCATGACGACTTCGTCAAATTGCAGTTCGGCAGCTATTTTCAGTGTCTTTCCGATGAAGTTCCCGTAGTGCACAAACATTTGCGGAGGAAGTTCTTCCGACAGCCGTTCCGACAGGTAGCCTTTCAGGAAACGTTCACTTTTCGCTCCTGAGTTGATGACGAGGCGAGAACATCCTATTGCTTTTGCAACTTCGGCTTCTTTCCGGATCGAGGCGAGAAAGGCATCGTTCGAGAAAGGGCGTACGATGCCGGATGTCCCGATGATCGAGATTCCGCCGATGATTCCCAACTTCGGATTGAATGTCCGGGCAGCTAACTCTTTCCCTCCCGGAACGGAGATCGTGACGACCACCTCCTTTATCTTGCCGGACAGGCCGTTTTCCTCCAGTATTGTTGTCAATTCTCCAGTAATCAGACGGCGGGGAGTGGCGTTGATGGCTGGTCCTCCAATTTCGAGGCCGAGGCCGGGAAGCGTCACCGTTCCTACTCCTTCACCAGCCCGGAACAGGAAGGCGGGGGTAGGGGATTGCCCAGCCTGTAACTCGATACGGGCGATAACGGAACAGCCGTTTGTCACGTCCGGATCGTCGCCGGAGTCCTTTATAACCGTGCATAGGGCGGCGTTGTCCGCCCATTCGGTAGCGGCGACAGGGAGCATGATCTTTTCCCCGGAAGGGAGCGTGATGCAACTAACGGTTTGTTCCGTTCGGTTCAGGAGGGCGACTAAGGCGGCTTTGGCGGCAGCCGTAGCACATGTGCCGGTCGTGAAACCGCTCCGGAGCGGGAAGAAGCCGGGAGCGAGGCGTTCGATGGCTTTACGAAGTCCTTCCATGCCTTGCACAAAAGTGAAACTGTCAGGCAGGGGAGGGCGTTGTATGACATAAACGGGAATGCCGCAGGCTTGTGCTGCTTCGACCTTTTCCTTGAAATATCCGCTTTCCCCACTTTCCTTTGTCAGTACGGCATCTGGATGAAGCTGGTCCAGCAGCTTCTTCTCGTCTTCTCCTTCATGGAAAAAAATAATCCGTTCCTTTGGGAATCCGTCGGATTCAGCCAGCGAAAGAGACTCTTTCCGGTTCAGGATACGGAACCAGCAGGGCGTCTGCTCCCAGTAAGGACGCAGTTTCGCAATGGTCTTGACGCCTGTCAGGGCCAATAGGTTGCAGATCCCGTCCGCACGTAGGCGGTCGATGGCGGCGGCATAATCCGTGCACCATATCAACCGCTTGTCATGTGCGGGGTATTGCCTTTCCAACCGGACGACCGGAATCCGGAGACGGGAGGAAACCTTTGCAAGCGTCCGATGCAATCGGATGGCGAAAGGGTGGGCGGCATCGACTAGCAACGAGATTTTTTTCTCGCGGCAGAATTGTGCCATCTTTTCTTCGTCCATACCACCGGTGAGGCGAATGGCATGAACGGCTTCTATCGCCTGTTCGTTGCCGACTGTCGAGTAGTAGTAGGGTTTGCCAGCGCTCTCGACGACTTGTACGGCCTTGCGGCCTTCGGTTGTTCCTCCTAAGATCAGTATCATAATGTTTCTGTTGTTCTCTTGTCTTTACCGGTAATATAGCAGGGGGGCATCCTCTCTGGTGAGTACTTGCCTGGCAGCTATGAGGTATCATGCCTGATAGCTATGAGGTTCCGTACCTCCTACTTATGAGGTATCATGCCTCATAGGTAGGAGGTGGCCCCTCACTAACGGCGGTACAGATGTTTGAACTCCTCGGCGTAGAGACGTGATACCCCCGTGCGGTTGTCTATGGCATCACCGACGACTAACAAGGTCGTCAGTGTCAGATTGTTTTCTTTTACGATCTGTTCCAGGTCTTTCAATTCGCCTCGGTAGATGCGTTCGTCTTTCCAGGTCAACTTGTAGCAGGCGGCTACCGGTGTCGTTGGCGGGTAATGTTCCAGAAGTTCTTTCTGGACTTGTCCGGCAATGCCGGCGCTCAGGAAGATGCACATTGTGCTTTGGCTGGCGGCTAGTTTATGCAGCTGCTCTTTCTCCGGCATGGGGGTACGTCCTTCACCACGCGTCAGGATGATGGTTTGCACCTTTTCAGGAATAGTGAACTGGGAACGGAGAGCTGCAGCAGCAGCTTGGAACGAGGAGATCCCCGGTGTGATATGGTAACTCATGCCATAGCGGTCGAAGAATGCCATCTGTTCTTGTATCGCCCCATAAATGCAGGGGTCACCTGTGTGCAAGCGTACGATGAACTTCCCTTTGTCATAGAACTTTTTTATAAGGGCGAATTGTTCTTCCAGGTTCATGTCGGCAGAACTGCGAATCGTCGATCCTTTCTTGGCGCATAGGGTGAGTTCTTTGGGGACGAGGCTTCCGGCATAGAGGATCAGGTCTGCATTTTCCAGCATCCGCCGGCCCCGGATGGAGATCAGTTCTGGATCGCCCGGTCCGGCTCCGACAATTTCGATATGTCCATGTCCCTGTTTCCCTTTTTGCTGACTATCTTCTTCGTCCTGTATTGCCGATTTGCTGATGGCTATCGCATAAGTGAAGTCTTTCGTCTGCCCCTTTTGTTTTCCCACCAATAATGGGCCTCCTTCCGCACTCAGGATGGCCGCTGCCTCCGCGACGCTTCCCGACCCGGTGGCTTTCTTTACTGTGGAAGAAGGATGGGGTACGGGGATTTTGTCCAGTACCTCTGCCGGATAGGTCTTGAACGGGCTGCGCAGGTAGGTGTCTGCCAGTTCCTTTAATATCGGTTCTTCTTTCTTTAGGTCGATGGAGGAGACGTCGGCTATGCTCTTCAGGTTGAACCTGTAGAAAATGGAGCAGATATACAGGTCCGTGAGGACGGACTTCATGTCTGTCAATCCCTTTTTACATCCGATACCTAAGTGAAGCACTTTCGGGAAGAATGATAGGCAGGGGATAGGGGATTTGTGGTAGTAAGTGGGACTGACCGTGATCAGCAGCTCGTATTTTTCGAGGTCGATATCTTTATATTTATAAAAGACATCGACGTGCGGGGGACAGGTTTCCTTCATATAGTCCGTCTCCTTCGTGCGAATATCGAGCAGGAGGGCGGTCGGTCGACAGTTGACGAAACGGGCGACACATTCGTTCATGGCCTTTTCCCTCGATGCATTAAACGTTTCCTCGTCTATCTTCTCGAAATCGGTTTGGAAGAAACTGATTATGCCTTCTTGTGGGTTGTAGACATCCTGTTCCCAGCCATATTGTTTCGCGAAGGTGTCCAGTGCCCAAAGTCCCTGGTTGTCACTCTGTGTCGTGACAACCGCTTCGGCGTCCAGTATGCGGGCCAATTCATGTGTCAGTTCGTTCGCCCCACCGATATGACCGGATAGTACCGATACGACATATTTGCCGGTACTGTCGAGGCAGATGACTGCCGGGTCCGTGTACTTGCTCTTGATGTAGGGAGCGATACTCCGTACGCAGATACCCATCGCCCCGATAAACACAATCGTTTCCGATTTATCGAAAAGATTGCCAGTCAGCTCTTTGAAAGAGGTGACTGGTTCGATGTCGTTATCTGCTTCTCTACAATAGATGACAGTTTTGCCTGGATATTCGTCCCGGATTTTGCGTGCTAACGACAGACTACTTGCCGAAACCACAAGAATGTTCAGTGTATTTTTAGACATAATTTTTACCCGTTGCGCAAAGGATTGTAATAGGATTATTGGAATCGAGCGTAATGTTTATTTCTGAATGTAGTTTCAGACCGTTTTCTGCAACCGCCTCCCGGAAGAGCTTGCTGCTTTCTTCTGAAACGGAGTTAAAAACGATCTTGCCGTTCAGACTGTTCAAGTGGGAAGCTACCTTGCGGATGATTTCTTTCAGCTTGCCGCCATGACCGCCGATAAAGACTGCATCGACAATCGTGTTCTTTTCGATTGACAGATTGAGGAAGTTACCAATACGCAGGTCTATGCCTGGAGCGCTGTGCAGCCGTGTGTTTGCCCGGATGATGTTCTCGCACTCTTTCCGCACTTCAAAAGCTTGGATATCTAGATGAGGATACTGGCGCCGCGCTTCGATTGAAACCGAGCCGGTACAGGCGCCGATATCCCAGAAGTAGCGGCTGTTATGCAGTTCTAACAGGCTTAGGTCTATCACTCGTATCGGTGCTTTGGTAATCATTTTTGTCCGGTCATTCAGCAAGATAAATTTCGTGTCAGGTATGCCTAAGGCTGGTCGTTGTAATGCGCAGTTTGGAGCCTTCATTAGCAGAACACAGTTTGGATTGGTGAAACTCATTTCGCTGATTTCCTCGATCGAGTAGATTTTATAGATTTTCTCTTTCTTCGGGTTGCCTAAATGTTCGGCTACCCACATGGTGTAATCCCTGTCCAGATGATATTCCATCATCCTCTTGGCTATAGCCCTGGGCGTATGGACACGGTCGGTTAGCACACCGATCAGCGGTCGGTATTCCAGCAACGCCCGGTCGAGTTCGTGCCATGGTCGTCCGGTAACGGACACGGCGTGCATGTTCTCATACGGAATTTGTTCATGGTGTGCGAACATCTGCAATGAGTTGAAGTAGGGAAACACTTTCATGCCTACTCCTAAAAGGTTTTTCCGGATGGTGGAAGCGAAGCCGAAAAAGAACGGGTCTCCCGAAACGAAGGAGACGATCACTTTGCCTTCCTGGATCAACCGGCTGTATTCTGCAAGGACGGCATTTATTGGAGCCTTGATTTCGATCCATACCGCATCGGCGGGTAGGAATGGTTTCACAATTTCGTAATGCCGCTTCCCTCCGGAGAAGATGTTGTCGTGTTTGACATTTTTGATAATGACTTCTATATGCTTAGGCTGTGGATTGTCGTCCATCCCGATCATATAGATGTGCGTTTTGCCGTAAGCTTCTACAATTTCTTGAGTTCTCATACGTCTCTACCTGGTTTTAATTGTTTTGCATCATTGTAGCATAAAATCGCATTTACCAAAGTCGCGGCGAGGTTGCTACCACCTTTCCGTCCTTCGATGATGAGTTTAGGAATAGAGACAAACGGCTTTACCATGTGTTTGGATTCCTGTACGTGTACGAAACCGACAGGAGCGGCAATAATGCCGGCGGGAATGGCTTTCCCTTTCCTTATCAGGTCACAAAGTTCCATTAATGCGGTCGGCGCATTGCCGAATACATATAAAGCGCTGGGATGTTCCTGTACGGCAAGCCGGATGCCAGCTTGTGTGCGGGTGATCCCTTTTTCTGTTGCAAGTTGTACGGTGCGCTCGTCTTGCAAATAGCATTTCACCTCGATCCCCATACGCTGCAAAGCTCCTTTGCGGATGCCGGAAGCAGCCATTGTGACGTCTGTGATGATGGTGCGCACCTCCCCCCGGCTGAATTTTCCGTAAAGGGAAGCCACCGCGTGATCGTCGATCCGTAGGATATTTTCCATATCGAAATCGGCTGTCGTGTGGATGGCATGGAGCAAAGCCCATTTCTTGTCGAGCGGTATTTCTTTGTTCTTGAGTTCTTTCTCGATGGTGCGAAAGCTGCGGATCATGATGTCCTGGCCGATCCCGACATCTGTTTTCATCTTGATCTCTCCGTAATAGCCGCGTGGTGTGATGAATTTACCGTCGGCCTCATATGACTGCGAGTTCCCGATCAGGATGACAGTGAACATGTCGACCTGCTCAGGGTCGAACTCTGCCAGCGTGGTCAGGTTGACGACCTGCTCTTCGCGTCCGGCCTGACGGACATAGCCGACCGGTGTTTCGGGTACACGTTCTTCGAGGAACAGCTCCTTGAGACGATGCAACTGCCAGTAGCGCCCTTCGCTTTTCGGATTGTAGATGGCTGTCACGAAGTCGCCGATAGCGGCGGCCCGTATGCGTTTTTCGATCCGTAGCCAGGGAGTCATCAGGTCGGAGAGGGAGATGATACAGAGATCATGCCCGATAGGTGCCCCCAGAAGCGAAGCCGCCTTTTGGAACGCACTGATACCGGGCACTACCTCGATCTCCACTTGCGGCGCCTCTTTCATCGTCCGCATTTCATATATCAACGGGGCCATCCCGTAGATTCCGGCATCACCAGAACTGATCACTGTCACTGTTTTACCTTCCGAAGCGTATTTGTAGGCCTCTTCGGCACGTATTTTCTCGCGCTTCATCCCAGTATCGATACATTGGGTATCCGGGTGAATTATATCCTGTATAAACTGGAAATAATAGTTATATCCGATGATCACATCCGACTGCCTGATGGCTGATAATGCCGCAGGCGTTATGTCATCGCGATTTCCCGGTCCAATGCCGACAACAGTAATTTTCCCTTTGTTCATATGAGCTGTTTGTAAATTAACAGAAAACAAAGGTACGATTTATTTATTTAGTTTTCCTCTGCGGGTTGATATAAATATCGTTTAATACTCCGTTTCGGTGTCTTTTCGAATTCTTCCTGATAAAGCTTGAAGCAAGATACTTTGCTGTAGGCGGGCATTTCAGTGTTCAGTTGGTCGATGTTCTGCTGCATCAGCTCTTCGATTTCGGAGTGTTGGATGCCTGCCTTGTCCACTTGTTCCCAGTCCGGATAGATCAGGGCGACCAGTTTACCTCCCTGAGAAATGATCAACGACTCCGCCACGTACAGCATATTGTTTAGGCGGTCTTCGATCTCTTCGGGATAGATATTCTGTCCGTTGGAGCTTAGGATCATACTTTTGCTTCGTCCGCGGATGTAAAGGAAACCGTCTTTGTCAAGTGTTCCCAAGTCACCTGTCCGTAGCCAGCCGTCGGGTAGCATCACAGCCTTTGTTGCCTCTGGATTCTTGTAGTAGCCTAACATCACGTTCATGCCGCGAACCAGGATTTCGCCTACTTCGTTTTCCGGATCGTTCGAGTCGATCCGGATTTCCATGCGGTCAACGACACGACCCACCGAGCCTTGCTTGAACGTGTCCCACTGTTCGTAGGAAACCAGTGGGCCGCATTCCGTCATCCCATAGCCAACCGTATAACGGAAGTCGATGGATTTGAGAAACGTCTCTACCTCTTTATTGATGGCTGCACCACCAATCACGATTTCGCCGAAGTTCCCACCGAAAGAGGCTTCCAGCTTTTGGGCGATCTTCTCGCGTACCTTTTGGTCGATGTATGGCACTTTCAACAGCAATTTGATCAATGGCTTTTCCAGTTCGGGAAAGACCTTGTTCTTGATGATCTTCTCGATAATGAGTGGCACGGCAAGGATCAGCGCCGGTCGAATCGTCGCAAATGCCTCTGCGATGATTTTTGGACTCGGCGTGCGTGTCAGGAAATGAACGTGGCAGCCTTTGTTGACGGAGTTCAGCACTTCGAACGCTAACCCGTACATGTGCGCCATCGGTAACATACAGACAATGTTGTCTCCTGGATGTATGAAAGGAAGACGGTCGTAGGCGAACTGTGTGTTGCTCCACAAACTGCGGTAGGGGATCATGACTCCTTTCGAGAAGCTGGTCGTGCCGGACGTATAGTTCAAGACAGCCAATTCCTCCGGGTCTTCGATATGATATTTCACATCGTTGGCGGTGAAAGAACGGGGATATTTCTTGCCAAAATATTCGTTGATGCGATCGCGTATGGTGCGTACCTCCTTATTTTTGCAATCGATAATGGAGAAGTTGTCCAGCATCATGAATAGCTTGACATCCGGCATCATCTTTTCGTTCATGTTCTCCCAGTTGCTGGAGCCTGCCAGTACGGCTTTTGCTCCCGAATGGTTGACGATGTGATGGATATTGTCGGGTTTGAACTCATGCAGGATCGGCACGGCAACAGCTCCGTAAGCCAATATTCCGAAAAAGCAGATTGCCCAGTTGGAGGAGTTGCGTCCGACGATGGCCACTTTGTCGCCTTTCTTGATACCGGCATGTTCCAGTAGGATGTGAAACTTTTCTATCCGCCGTGCGACGTCTTTGAAATGGAAGGTATGTCCATTGTAATCGGAGAAGGCGGGGAGGTCCCAATGCTCCTTTATGCTTCTCTCTATAAGGTCCAAGAAACGATTATCCATAGTGATATAATTTAAAAAAGAACCGGAATATCCGTGAGAATGTTGCAAAGATAGCAAAGAAACGATATGTTTTTATGGAAACCCAAGAAACACCTTTCCAAAACATATATGATTTGAATGCAAAACACCTATGCTTTGAATGCAAAACATAGGTGTTTTAAAATAAGTATAGTTGTTTACCACGGAGTGATTGTCACGTTACGGAATTGTACTTCCTTGCCTTCGCTTTGCAGTCCGATGTAACCTTCCTTTACCTTGTTTGTCCCGGTGTTCTGGTAAACGCCATTGATATAGACCGTGTTTTACGAAGATATTAGCTTCATTCCATTCACCGGCAGGCTTCTCGCTGTCTTGATTCGCCTTCTGGATTTTCGGGAAAGAGGGGCGGGGTTGGCCTGGCTTATTCTGGTATTCAGTCAGATCCGAACCGCCGAGCAGGACGAAATCACCGGCATTATCAAGCATCAGGTTGCATTCGATACCGTTCGGAAACGGGTTTTTCGGCTCTTCAATTAGCAGGAAGATACCGCTGTTCGCCTTTTCCTTGCCGTTTGGCCAGCGATATTCTACATGTAGTTTATAATCTCCGTATTTTTCTTTCGTGTACATGTATCCGAATGGCTGTCCTGTGATGTTGATGACACCGTCTTTCACGGAATATACCTGTTCGGCTGGGACGGAGTTCTTATCGACAACGAAGTTCCAGCCGGAAAGGTCTTTTCCGTTGAACAGCTTGGTTGTTTTCTGTGCACTCGCGTCACTTCCGAAACACAAAAAGGCGGCAGCTACTACTGCCATCGATAACATTCTTTTTTTCATGGTCTTATAATATTAATTATTTATACGATTAATCAACAATAAGTTTACGGTAACGGACACGTTTTGGTTCCACGTCGCCCAATAATTTGCGCTTGTACTCTTCATACTCCGAATAGGAACCTTCGTAGAACACGACATTTGAATCCCCTTCGAACGAAAGGATATGCGTACAGATACGGTCGAGGAACCAACGGTCGTGAGAAACGACGACCGCACAACCGGCGAAGTTCTCCAATCCTTCTTCGAGTGCCCGGAGTGTGTTCACATCAATATCGTTGGTCGGTTCGTCGAGCAGCAACACATTCGCCTCGGCCTTCAGCGTTAGAGCCAGATGCAGGCGATTCCGTTCACCACCGGAGAGTACGCCGCAAAGTTTTTCCTGGTCGGCTCCCGCAAAATTGAATTTGGAGAGGTAAGCGCGGGAGTTGACTTCCTTGCCGCCTACGCGGATGAACTCCTGTCCGCCGGAAACAACCTGATAAACGGTCTTCTTCGGGTCGATATCTTTATGTGTCTGGTCTGCATAACCGACCTTTACCGTTTCGCCCACTTCAAAAGAACCTTTGTCGATACTTTCCATTCCCATGATCATCTTGAACAGTGTAGTCTTACCTGCTCCGTTCGGACCGATCACGCCGACGATTCCGTTCGGCGGCAACATGAAATTTAGGTCATCAAACAACAGTTTGTCGCCAAATGCTTTTGCTACATGCTGGGCCTCGATCACCTTGTTCCCTAAGCGCGGACCGTTCGGGATAAAGATTTCCAGTTTGGCTTCGCGTTCTTTCTGGTCTTCGTTCAAAAGGGCTTCATACGAATTCAGACGGGCCTTACCTTTTGCCTGACGAGCTTTCGGGGCCATGTTGATCCATTCTAGTTCGCGTTCCAGTGTCTTACGGCGTTTACTTGCTTGTTTCTCCTCCTGTGCCATACGTTTAGTCTTTTGATCCAGCCAAGAAGAGTAGTTTCCTTTCCAGGGAATACCTTCTCCGCGATCCAGTTCCAGAATCCATCCGGCTACATGGTCCAGGAAGTAACG
>OIWN01001759.1_pt1 | contig 16011 bp, 13 predicted proteins | sample 1587591 | NCBI WGS metagenome assembly OIWN01 (sample SAMEA3888901, study PRJEB22519) | human gut metagenome | biome: human gut; feature: human-associated habitat; material: faeces | place: Denmark | collected 2010 | reverse complement strand
CGCTTGCAATGCGGCGGCTGAGCACCAGCTTCTTTTCGTCCTCAATGGCCATGAAACGCAGCAGGATGTGGGGCATGCCGAAGTAGCCCAGGCCCCAGGCCATGGTGGACACGATGTCCAGCAGGCTGTAGGAGGCGGCGGTCCCGGCGGCAGCGTCGTGGCTGGCCGCCATGGTCAGGTAGCCGGAAAGGCTGCGGGCGTTTTCCATCACGGCACCCCAGCCCCCGGCCACACCGATGCCGTAGGCCAGCACCGCCACCAGTGCGATGCTCATGACCACCGACTGGATGAGGTCGGTGGTGGTCACGGCCCGGAAGCCGCCCAGAATGGTGTACCCCACGATGACCAGTGCGGACACGATCATCGCGATCATGTAGTCCACGCCGAACAGGCTGTGGAACAGCTTGCCGCAGGCCGCAAAGCCGGAAGCCGTGTACGGGATAAAGAACACGATGATGATCACCGCGCCCAGAGCGTTGAGCAGGTTGCGCTGATCGTGGAACCGCAGCGACAGGAACTGCGGCACCGTGATGGCGTCCAGATTGGCCGAGTAGCGCCGCAGCCGCCGGGCCACGATGAGCCAGTTGAGCCAGGTGCCCACAGCCAGACCGATGGCCGTCCAGCCCGGCGACGCAATGCCGGTGAGGTAGGCAAGGCCGGGCAGGCCCATCAGCAGCCAGCTGGACATATCGCTGGCTTCCGCGCTCATAGCAGTGACCAGCGGGCCCATCTTGCGGCCGCCGAGGTAAAAGTCGGTGCTGTCCTCGTTGGACTTGCTGTATACAAAGCCCACCAGCAGCATGCCCACCAGATAGATCACAATGGTGGCAATGATGCAGACATTTGTCATAAAGGTTCCCCCTCTCGTTTGGCTTTTCCCGCGCAGCGCGCGGGGAAAGGATGGTGTTATTTTATCACAGTAAAGTATCAAAGTACAGCATTTTGCGCCTGCACGGCCGATTTTCGCGCTTTTGTGGGGATTTCCGGGCCGGAACGCCGCATTTTCTGCCACTTTGCCAATAGCATTTCTCCCCTGTCCGCCTGTGCGGAGCGGCACTTCTGCTGCTTTGCGCTGTCCTTTTAAAGTGGGATATGCTATAATCAGGCCGGATTCCGGGATATTTATTGCTACAGGGAGATGTTTTTATGCAGGATATTACCATTCGGAATGCGTCTCTGGCCGATGCGCCCCGCATTCTGGAGATCTACGCCTGGTATGTGGAGCACACGGTCATCACCTTTGAATACGACGTACCCTCACTGGAGGAATTTGAAGGCCGCATGCGCCGCACCATGCAGAAATACCCCTACCTCGTCATCGAGCGGGACGGCCGGGTGGAGGGCTACGCCTACGCGGGGCCCTTTGTGGGCCGGGCCGCTTACGACTGGGCCTGTGAGCTGACCATCTACCTGGACCACGACGCCCGGAAACACGGCATGGGCCGTGCCCTGTACGAGGCGCTGGCCGACCGGCTGCAGGCCATGGGCATCCTGAACCTGTATGCCTGCATCGGCTACCCGCAGGCGGAGGACGAATACCTGACCCGGAACAGCGCCCGGTTCCACGAGCATCTGGGCTTTGCACTGGTCGGCACCTTCCACAACTGCGGGTACAAGTTCGGCCGCTGGTACGACATGGTCTGGATGGAAAAGATCATCGGGGAGCACCGCCCCGACCAGCCGCCCGTGCAGCCCTACATTTACTAAGCCCCACACGCAAACAGCCCCGGACTTTTCAACAAGTCCGGGGCTGTTTGTTTAGAATGAAGGAGAAAATCCGGGAATGTCAGATGGTTTTACACCGCCGGGCCGCCGCGCTCGGCGTCCAGTGCCGCGCGGAACTTCCGGTTGGAGACTGCGTTCTGCCCAAAGCCGATGAGCGCCCGCAGCAGGCCGATGATCCAGAAGCCCTTTGCTTCCATCACGATGCCGTCCACGGTCTCCTGCCCGACCATGCCGCCGGTCATCTGGGCCAGCGCATGATGGGCGTCCCGGTCGAACCGCTTCGTTGCGGCCTTGACTGCCGCATCGGTGGTGAACACCAGCTCCAGCAGCTCGTCCACCCGGGCATCCACCGCGGATTCCGGCAGACGGCCCTCCTCCACGGCCTGCATCAGCCGCTTGGCCGAGCCAAAGCCGGGGCAGGGCATTTCCAGCGTGGAGCCTTCGCGCACACCCTCCACATGGTCGTTGGAGCCGCCCCAGTCGGTGACCACGGCCCCGTCATAGCCCCACTCGCCGTGCAGGATATCCTGCAGCAGGTGATGGTTCTCGTTGGCGTAGCAACACCCCGGCACAGCAGGCGGAACTGGACTGGCTGCTATACAATACGCCCTTGGAATATGCACAGCTTGTGCTGGGTGGAGAGATGGAGCACTATCGTTCCCTCGGCTGCGACCACGGCAGGCTAGAAGATTAAATCAAAAACAGCTGGATGCTTCATCTGAACGATGATACACCCAGTTGTTTCTTTTATTGGCACAGCCTCTCTAACAACGCCGTGCAACCTGCCAGTACATCCCGCCATGTGTCCTCGAAATTTCCAGTAAACCACGGGTCGGCCACATCGTGCGGCGTACTGGTATACGACATCAGGAGGGAGACCTTGTGCAACGGGTCGTTCCCTACAAAACGAGCCATATCCCGCAGGTTGCTTCGATCCATTGCAACCAGATAATCATAGGTATCATAATCCTGCCGTGTCATCTGACGCGCCGTTTTGCCTACACAGGAAATGGCATGGTCTGCCAATTTTTGCCGAGCGGGTGGATAGACCGGGTTGCCCACTTCTTCCGCACTGGTCGCAGCGGAGGCGATTTCGAATTTTTCTGCAATACCGGCTTTTTCCACAAGGTCTTTCATAACAAATTCCGCCATGGGACTACGGCAGATATTCCCCAGACAGATGAACAAGATTCGGGTCATTTTCTCTCAGCTCCTTTGGGCAACAGTATACCATTGTCGGGACAGTATTGGAATGGGCTTTTCCCTGCTCTGCCAGAACGTAACGAAAAGCATACCCTCCACCAACTGTGCAAAGACATCCGTCCAGCCCGCAGAATGCCAGCTTCTTTCGGAGATTGGAAACGGTATTGCCAACCACTTTTAAGGTATCAGCGCAATCCTTTCCCCATACAGCATCAAAAAGCTCTTTTTTAGAGAGCGTCGTTCCTTCGCAGACTGCCAACACCCACAACAGGTCGGATTCAAGACGTGTCAACGAAATATTTCTGCCGTTGGCTGAAATTTCATGTCGGGTGTTGTCAATCACCAATCCCGGCAGTTCCAGTTTTTTCTTTGCGCAGAATGTGATCTGCTCCGCCTCAATCTGCGCCTGTTGCAAAAGGCTCAGAATCGTTTGCTCCAGTACCTGGTCCGGGGTGTTCGCTCGTATCACAATCATGGAAGGCTCCTGTGTCACCGTTACTCTGCATCCATTTCGCGGATCAGATTGACCATTTCGATGGCGCTGACCGCGCAGTCATAGCCCTTGTTTCCGGCTTTCGTACCTGCCCGCTCGATTGCCTGCTCGATATTTTCAGTCGTCAGAACGCCAAATAAAACAGGAATACCGCTTTCCAGCGAAACTGCTGCGACGCCTTTTGAGACTTCGTTGCAGACGTAGTCGTAATGGCTGGTAGAGCCGCGAAACACTGCGCCAAGGCAAATCACAGCATCGTACTTTCCGCTTTTTGCCATTTTGGAAGCAACCAGCGGAATTTCAAACGCTCCCGGCACCCATGCCAGATCAATCTGCTCCTCCGGTACATCATGGCGCTTCAACCCGTCAAGTGCACCCCCGATCAGCCTTGACACGATAAATTCATTAAACCTCGCTGCCACAATCCCAATCTTAATGTCCTCTGCTCCTGTTAATTTTCCCTCTAAAACGTTCATTTTTTTTATCTCCTTTTTTATAATGTTGATGTCAGGTTGACACCATAGATACTTAATATTATATTTATCCTCTTATTCAAAACGAAGCATATGCCCCATCTTTTCCTGTTTTGTCCGCAGATAAAACAGATCATACGGTGTCGCCTTCATCTGGATCGGCACGCGCTCTTTGATTTCCATGCCATAATCTTTCAACTGGTAAACTTTATCCGGGTTATTGGTCAGAAGCCGCAGTGTTTTTACGCCGAGATCTTTTAAGATCTGTGCTCCAATATAATACTCCCGCTCATCCCCCGCAAAACCGAGCGCAAGATTTGCCTCTAACGTATCCATTCCTTCCTCCTGCAATGTATAGGCACGCAGCTTATTTAAAAGTCCGATGCCTCTTCCCTCCTGCCGCATATAAAGCAGGATTCCGCGGCCTTCTTTTTCGATCTGTTCCATTGCCGCCGCAAGCTGTTCCCCACAGTCGCACCGAAGGGATCCGAATACATCTCCTGTCAGGCACTCGGAGTGTACACGGCACAGCACATCCTCTCCGTCTCCAATCTCACCTTTTACCAGCGCAACATGATGTTCCCCGTTTAAAATATTCTGATAGCCATACGCTTTAAATTCTCCATATTTTGTCGGGAGTTTTGCCACTGCTGCACGCTCCACAAGCCTGTCATATTTTTTGCGGTATTCAATGATGGCGGCAATCGTGATAAAACAGATATTCCATTCTTCTGCCAGTTCCATGAGTTCTGTTGTACGCATCATTGTTCCGTCCTCACGCATGATCTCACAGCATAAACCGCACTCTTTTAATCCGGCAAGACGCATCAGGTCAACGGTTGCTTCTGTATGACCGTCGCGTTCTAACACCCCATTCTTTTTTGCAAGCAGAGGAAACATGTGTCCCGGTCTGCGAAAGTCTTCCGGTTTTGCATCCTCACTGATGCAATGCCTTGCTGTCATACCGCGTTCCTCCGCTGAAATTCCAGTCGTTGTACCGGCATAATCGATCGATACGGTAAATGCAGTCTCATGGTTGTCCGTATTGTCAGTTACCATCTGCGGGAGTTTTAATTTTTCACAAATCTCCTTTGACATCGGCATACAGATCAATCCTTTTCCATATGTCGCCATAAAATTCAGATTTTCTGTCGTTGCAAACTCTGCCGCGCAGATAAAATCCCCTTCATTTTCACGATCTTCATCATCTGTCACAAGAATGATCTTTCCTCTTTTCAATTCTTCCAATGCCTGTTCCACTGTATCAAATTTCTTCATTGTACTTCTTCCTTTCCGTGCCAAAAACTGCATTTTGTTTTCTTATCAGAATCCATTAGAAAATAAAAATTCCCTCGTGATCTTACTCTCCGTTGTTTTTTCTTTCTCCCAGTTCAAAAAATGTTCAATATACTTCCCGATACAGTCATTTTCCAGATTTACCGTATCTCCCGCCTTTTTGTATGCAAGAACTGTACACTGCGCCGTATGTGGGATGACAGACACCATAAAACTCGTCTGTGTCGTTTTTGCAACCGTAAGGCTGATCCCATCCACCGCGACAGAACCCTTTTCAACAATGTAGTGCATGATCTTCTCCGGTGCTTTCATGGAATAACAAATCGCGATTTCGTCTGATTTGACCTCACAGATCGTTCCGGTTCCGTCAATATGTCCTGTCACGATATGACCGCCAAATCTGCCGTTCGCCGCCATCGCGCGCTCCAGATTCACCGGGCTGCCTGACGCTGCTTCTCCAATCGATGACCTCCGCAGCGTTTCGTGCATCACATCGGCGGTAAAATAGTTTTTTCCAAAAGATGTCACGGTAAGACAGATTCCGTTGACGGCAATGCTGTCACCAATTTTGATATCCTCCAATACTTTTTCTGCCTCTATTTTCAGTCTGGCAGAATTGCCTTTCCGGTCCGCTGTTATGATTCTTCCGACCTCTTCCACAATTCCTGTAAACAAATTTCCTCCCCTCCCTGCCTTTTTACAGTATGTTCAAACCTTATGTATCTATTTCCCTCTCATTTATTTTTCAGCTCCCCGGTGATCAGAATGTCCTCCCCCACCTGCTGTATCCTCTGATTGACCAGATGGTACGCATCATCGGGATGATTCACTCCCATTCCTGCAATCGGACTTTTGGCATCTGCACCGCCAAACAGTTTCGGTGCCATATACGCATACACCTCATTGACGATTCCGGCTTCTAACGCCGACCAGTTCAGCATGGCACCGCCCTCAAGCAATACGCTCTCGACCCCGGCTGCTCCGAGCTGCCGCATCAGTTCTTTTAAATCCACTTTTCCATCCGCATGTTCTGTCACTATGATCCGGCATCCATATTTCTGATATTCCCTGATCTTCGCCTCATCCTGACAGCAGGTTGCAATGATGGTATTCTGCTCCTCTGCAGTCTGCACGATCCGGCTCTTAAGCGGTATCCGCAGTGTCGTATCACAGACGATCCTGACCGGGTCTTTTGTCTGCGGCAGACGGCAGTTTAACATTGGATCATCCGCGATTACCGTGCCTGCCCCAACCATGATTCCGGTCATTTCATGCCGCATGCGGTGTACCTGTTCTCTTGCCGCCTCTCCGGTGATCCATTGCGATTTTCCGGATGCCGACGCGATTTTTCCATCCAGTGTCATCGCATATTTCATCCGCACATAGGGCAATTTTGTCTGGATATAATGAAAAAATACCCGATTTTGGTACTCACATTCCTCCTGTAAAACTCCTTCCGTCACCAGGATGCCCTGCTCCCTTAACTGCCGGATTCCGCCTCCCGCCACAAGCGGATTGATATCTTTCGCCCCGACAAACACATGGCTGATCCCGGCTTCTATGACCGCCTGTGTACACGGAGGCGTTTTCCCGTAATGGCAGCACGGCTCTAATGTCACATAAAGATCTGCCCCTGCCGGCTCTTCTCCCCTGCTCCTGCAATCTGCCAGTGCTTCCCGCTCTGCATGAAGTCCGCCAAATTTTTTATGATAGCCTTCTCCGATAATCCTGTCCTCTTTCACAAGAACCGCACCGACCACCGGATTTGTTTTCGTCCATCCTCTGCCAAGTTCTGCAAGTTCCATTGCCCGGCGCATATATCTTTCCTGCTGCATGAATACCTTCCCTTTCCTGCAAGATAAAATCTGCAATCTCTGTTGCTTCATGACGATAGAATACACGCTCCGGGAATATTCTATTGCCATAAAAAGAAGCTCTGAACACGATCGTTCAGAGCTTCTTAAAACCGGATTTTAGGGATTTCTAAAATGACATATTTTAAAAACCGGGATACCATGCGAAACTTTTTTCCGTTTCTGATATCCGGCAGGATATCTAATTTTTGCAGCAATAAAATACGCGCTCCGCGAACATTCTATTGTCACAAACAAAAAGACTCTGAAATAAAACTATTTCAGAGCCATGTATGCATTATCTTACCAACCGTTTAAAACGATCCTTTAAATCCTGCTTATCCATCTCTTCTTTCATCCAGACTATACTGTCGGCTTCGGAATTACACCGAATCATGCCTTACGGCTCGTGGGCTATACCACCGGTAGGGAATCACACCCTGCCCTGAAGATCATATTCTATTTTTATGTGTCTGAGTATAACACGCTTTCTTAAAATGTCAATACTGTTTTTCAGACCAAATTTTACTGCAGCATATAAATAAGTCCAAAACAGCCGGCTCCACAGTTACTTGTAATCGCTGCTGATGCCTCCTGCATGTAGATCTGATCAAATTTTTTATACTTTTGCACTTCCTCTAAAATCATATCTTTCGTCTCTTTCGAACAACCCGCAGATGTTATAAATAAGACTTTCTGATCAATCGGCGACCATCGCGCCATCTGCGCATGTATATATTTTTTATAAACATCCTGTGTATTTCCAAAAAAGATCGCTGCCGGTACAATTTTCTTTTTGTGCAATGCCAGAACCGGATGACACTGCAGCATCTCTGTCATTTTCCATACCTGCTTATTTAAAAGTCCACTGCGGTAAAGCTGTTTTGAACTGTCTAAAATAAAGCTTGTCTGTATTTTAGGCTGTATTGCTTCCAGACTCTGTAATATTTCATCCAGATCCTTATTTTTCAGCACCATATTGGCTGCATGCATAACCATCAGGCCTGTACCGCTCGACAAATGACCGGAATCAAACACCTGCACATGGGAAAATCCGGCTGCCGCCTGGCTTGCATTCTCAAATCCCTTTCCGGATCCTGAAGCAATACTGATATGCAGTACCTGTTCCGCCTCCTCAAGCAGATTTCCAAAAAATGTCTCATATTCCCCGACTGTCGGTGCTTCCGACTTGGCATACTGATCTTTTTCAATATAAGACAGCAGACTGTCTGAATGGATTTCCACCATATCCTCGTAATGCCCGTATTCCGTATTTACAAAATAATGCATGACCGGTATTCCAAGCTGCCGGATCACATCATTTGGCAGATCCACAACGTTGTCCGTGCTGACGATCAGCCTTTGCTTTTTCTTCTGCCCTAAGATACGGAATCCGTCCATCTCACTGATTTCATCCGGATCGATCATATATTCAATACGCTCTTTCGGCAGATAACGGAGCAGCATTGCCTCAAAAAGGATTCCGTTGATCGGTTTTGCAAGATAGTCGGAAAATCCCATTTTACGATACTTTTCTTCCGCACCTGACATTGCATTTGCCGTCAATGCAATAATCGGTGTTTTACGGCAGAATCCACCTTGCTGGTTACGCACCAGATCCATGGTTTTTTCTCCATCCATCTCCGGCATCATGTGATCCATAAAAATCACATCGTAATTATTTTTTGCCGTCAGCTTCAGACATTCCATTCCACTGTGCGCCAATGCAAGCTGGACTTTGGTTTCCCGAAGCAGTTTTTTAGCGACAAGCAGATTCATATCATTGTCATCCACAACAAGAACTTTTGCTTCCGGTGCTTCAAAACTTTTTTTATATGAAGACCTCTGATGTCTTGAGGAACTATTGTAATTGAGATTTCCAAGCGGCGTGGCATTTACAATTTTCTGTGGAATCGTAATCGTAAATGTAGAACCTTTCTGATAAATACTGTCAACCGTGATCTGACCACCCATCAGATTTACAAGCTGGCTGCAGATAGAAAGTCCAAGGCCTGTTCCCTCGATTCCTTTTGTGCTGCCTTCATTGACCCGTTTAAAACTGTCAAACAGGTATTTCATATCATCCTGACGGATTCCCATACCGGTATCGATCACAGCCATTTTTAAAAGGATTTCGTCCGCTCCCGTCTGCTCACTCTCCACAAACAGCGTGACGGATCCCTTTTGCGTATACTTGATCGCATTACTTAAAATATTGGTTAAAACCTGTTTGATCCTCATCTCGTCGCCATAAAGCATGGATGGCAGTTTTTCAGATACATTGACACAAAATTCCAGATTTTTCTCATGTGCACGGATCCAGGTCGTGTTTACAATTTCACTGAATAATTCTCCTGTCTCATAACGCGCCGGAACAACTTCCATTTTCCCCGCCTCAATTTTGGACAGGTCTAAAATATCATTGATCAGGGACAAAAGCATCTTACTTGCACTCTGGATATTATTGGCATTCTCAATAATATCGTCTGACAGATTCTCCTCCCGAAGTGTCATTTCATTTAATCCTATGATCGTATTGATCGGCGTACGGATTTCATGGCTCATATTTGCAAGGAAACGGCTCTGTGTATTCATTGCGGCAACTAACTCCGCCTGCTGCTTTTCATTTTCTTTTCTCTGATATTCAGAGAGTGTGATCTGGATAAACATAAACGCACAGGTCAGAAAGATGGTTATGACCGCACTCACGATAATATCCCCATAAACTACAGATTCCGATTCCATATAAGTGATCCGTTCCGGATGAACATATGCAGTGTAAAAACAATACGCATCCGCAATGATCGTTATAACAGTTCCCGCGACAAGACTTTTCCCCCGCAGCAGGAAAAAAAGCGAGATGAAACCAAGAACAAACCAAAGCGGCATACCGCTTTTTAAGCCTCCGGAGCGCAGAAACGTAACTGGAAGAAAAATTCCATTCAGCCCTGACATCAGAATGAAAGAACAGAGATCATATTGCTGGAATTTATTTCCTGCCCAGAAAAGCATGCCCATAAAAAGCGCCCCGGCAAATAATGCTGCGACATTTTTTATCTCCATTCCCTCGGCAAGCGTATAAACTCCCCCCACTGCCATCGCGATCGTTCCAAGCAGCGACATAAAGCGGAATAACTGTGCATGAATTGAAACATCTTTCCGGATCAGTACCTGGATAATTCTGTCACTCAGCTTACTCATTGTCCGCACCTCCCCATTTTTTTAATGTTTCCGCAGCACTGATAAAATCAAACAGTTCAATCTGGGCTTCCATATCAGCGATCAACTGTGTATCCGAATCCGCCATCGAACTGCCCATCTCATTTTTTATCATCTCTAACAGCTTCATTGCCTCTGCCTGGTCAAAATTGTCGATTGCTGCCGATAGTTTCTGCACTGGATTTTTTTCTTCCCCCACCGTCACATACTTAGACAGCCCATCAAGGATCGAACAATAGTCTGCGATCAGCTCCGTATGGTTTTGTATGATATAATTTTCATCCCCATGCTCACATGCCTCCTGCATCCTCTTTGCCCTTTTTGAAAGCTCTTTTGCACCGATCGTAAGACTTTGTCCTTTCAGGGAATGTACATTGATCTTATAATTTTCCCAGTCTTTTTTATCATACAGCTCCTGTAATGTCTGGATCTGACTTCTTCCCTGTTCATAAAAACACTGCACGATCTCCATATAATCCGCTTCATTATTGTCAAAGTAGGAAAGCCCAAGCCGGCGGTCAATTCCTGCAGCCTCAAATTCTTTCCTTCCTTCTTTGAATTGTCCGGATAATCCACTGTTTTCTTCTGTCTTGCAGGTAACCTGTTCCTCTCCCGTATCTTTTTCAATAAACATGCTTAAATATTTGCGAAGGACACGTTCCATCGCAGATTTTTCAATCGGTTTCGCAACAAAATCATCGAATCCTTCCCTGATCAGCATCTCTCTGGCTCCGCCTATGGCGTTGGCTGTCAGTGCAATGATCGGTATTTTCCGTTCACGGAACCGCGGTAATTCATGAATCCTGTGCATACATTCCACGCCATCCATTTCCGGCATCATATGATCCATAAACACGAGATCATAGCTTCTGTCACTGATTTTATCAATTGCCTCACTACCGCTCAATGCCGTATCGATCGTGATGCCATAATGGCTTAACAGACTTGAAACAACTTTTAAATTCATGGCACTGTCATCCACTGCAAGAATTTTGGCTCCTTTTACACGGAATCTGTCATGATGCCACCGTTCGTCGTATGCGTCCTGCTGAAGTTTTTCTCCATTCAAAATGGTTGCAACCGAGAATACATGCATCGGGCGATAGATAAGCAGAACTTCCGGTCCGATTTTTTGCAGATCACAATCCCTGTTTGCCATGACAACAACTTTCATTTTTGCAGTCAGGCTGTCAAAATAACTTTGATCTATAAAATATTCGACATCCGCAACAAACAAAAACTGATAATTTTCATGATCGATGCGGTTTTTTAGTTCATGCATGGTCGAACAGCGCACGGCATCTACATGAAGCTGATCGACCATCCTCTGGATACATTCAAGATATCCGTCACGAAGCTGTCCGAAACGGTATCTCTCGAGATCCATATAAAAAATGATCTTTTTATCTCCGGCATCACGCACGGATACAAGCGGCATATCCGTCAGTACTCTCTGTGGAATGATAATAGAAACCGTCGTCCCTGCATCAGGAACACTCTCAATATGCATATGTCCATTCATTTTTGCAATCATTTTACGTGAGATTGCAAGACCTAAGCCAATGCCCCCCGCACGCCGATCACGGGTCGTATCTACCTGATTGTATGTGTTTTCCAGTGCATCTATATTTTTTTCGCTCATCCCGATTCCGGTATCTTTCACCTTTACCATAAGATTGATGCCGTATGATTCCTTGCGGGCGCCGACAAACAAAATGACACCACCGGCATCTGTAAATTTGATCGCATTGTTGATGAGATTTAAGATAATGCGATATATTTTCTGACTGTCTCCAAGCAGGTTATTCGGAATATCCGCCTCACAATCCACAATGATCTCAAGATTCTTTTCTTTATTCCACACATGTGCCATGTTAACCACATCATTGATCACAGACGTAATGTTATATGGTTCTTCCACCAGCTCCATCGTGTCATTTTCAAGTTCTGAAAAATCCAGGATATCTGATACCAAAGACATCAGATTCCTGCCCGCAACTGTAATATCATACAGCTGTTCCTTTGTCGTATCATCCACTTTCGCATCCAGTAATTCTGATCCGATTCCGATGATAGAATTTAACGGTGTACGGATCTCATGCGAAATATTTGCCATAAAATCATCTTTTGCCTGTTTGGCATCCTCGAGTTCACGCATTGTCTCATTGAATTCCATATCATGCTGTATACGGTTTTTTAACTGTTTATTTTCCATGATCTCGAGAATAATGATCGCAAAAAACTGCATAAAAAATTCCATTTCCCGTATCGGATTATCATAACTTACTTTATCTAACAGGAATGTATCAAGACAAAACAAAAAGATCGTTGCTACCAACGAAATATAATTGATCTCGATCAGATCAAAAAGAGACAACATCACAACACTTGCTGCTACTGTTGCCATGGTAAGAGACGAACCGTCCGTGAATACCGTATATAAAATAATATTCATCCATATCATAACAGAACAAAATAACTTCGCCAGTCTGCTGTACCGTCCTGTCAGCATCCGAAGTCCGATACTCGCCAAAAGCCCACAAATTATCACCGCAGCTACCCAGCTTGGCCATTTTAAATAAACTGCTGCCACTACCATATAAACAGTATATATGAAATAAAGTACATACGGGATCACTCCCGCCCTGTCCTTTTTGATTTCTCTTATCATAACGTCCCCTCTCATTCACTTATGTCTGTAATTTCCCTCTGCAATTCCAGAAATATCTCTGTAAGGTTCGGATCAAACTGAGAGCCGCTATTTTCCTTTATAATTTCAAACACCTTAGATGCGGGACGGATTGCTTTCTTATAACACCGGTCCTGATATAATGCATCAAAAACATCAGCAAGTGCCATGATCCTTGCACATAACGGAATCTCCTCCCCGGATAATCCATCCGGATAGCCCGTACCGTCCCATCTTTCATGATGATATCGTGCTATTTTTCTGGCAATATCCACATATTCCTCATGTTCCACATTTCCGATGATCCGGTCAATGATCTCACACCCGGCTACCGTATGCTGTTTCATGACTTCAAACTCTTCGTCCGTCAGCCGTCCCGGTTTTAAAAGAATCGCATCCGGTGTTTTTATTTTTCCAATATCGTGAAGTACCGATGCCTTTACTGTATTGAGCTCATAATTATGATCAAGGATATCCGGATACATCCCCTTTTCCCTCAACGCTTTTGTCAGTATCTGTACATAATTCTGGGTATTTTTTACATGAAGTCCCGTACTGCCATCACGGCTCTCGATCAGGTTGGCGATACCGGTAATCACTTCATCCTGCATACGCGTCATTTCCGCAACCTGCGAGGCGACCATCTCTTCTAAATGATTCTGATACTGTCTGTTCTCTAAAATTCGTTTCACACGGCTGACTAATACCTGGGAAACAAACGGCTTCCCGACAAAATCCATAGCCCCTGCCTCAAAACATTTTGTTTCTGTTTCAGCATCATTATCACCGGTCAGAAACACAACCGGTATCATAGATCCATTTTCAAGTTCCCGAATCTCTTTCAGTGTTTCAAATCCGTTCATTTCCGGCATATTTACATCCAAAAGGATCAGATCCGGTGTCACTTTTGAAAGAAGTGACAATGCCATTTTCCCAGATGTAGTCGCAGAAATACGAAATTCTTCCCCCAGAATCGTCTGTGCTCTTTTGAGATTGCCCGGATCATCATCTACCAGCAGGATCAGTTCTTTGTTACTTGTCTGCATACGTTTCTCCTTTGTAAAAATCTGAATTGCCCGACTCCTTTACACGTAGGAATGATCTACTTTGATAACCACGTAATAATTATTTCCAAGACGTTCCCTTACCTGTGATGTAATACGTGCTGCCAGCTCATCATCCTGTATCTGAAACTTATACGGTATCAGGACATCAAATATAATATTCGTATGTGTCGGTCCCGTTACAACGCGGAAATCATGCATATTGATCCGCTCATCAATTCCCTTGATAATAGATATTACCGCTGCTTTCATCTCACTGACATGTTCATCCGATGTCACGATCGGATCCATATGTATCGTCGCATCACAGCCTAACTTTTCTTTTAATTCATTTTCAACATTATCAATAATATCATGGATCTCTAAAATATTGCCCTCCGCAGGTACTTCCGCATGCAGTGATACCATCTGTCTTCCCGGGCCATAATCGTGTACGATCAGGTCATGGATTCCACAGATCTCCTCATGTGCCATTACGATCTGATCGATCTTCTGCACAAATTCCTCCTCCGGCGGCTGCCCTAAAAGCGGATTTAAGGTATCTTTCGCAGCCCCGATGCCCGCACACATGATAAATATTCCGACTAATGCTCCACAATAGCCATCCACATAGATTCCGGTAAAATGTCCGATCAAAGCTGCCATAAGTACCACTGCTGTTGCGCAGGTATCGCTCAGACTGTCGGTTGCCGTTGCCTTCATGGCAGCAGAATCAATTTTTTTTGCAACCCCACTGTTATAAAGATACATATACAGTTTTACAAGAATCGAAATAATGAGGATCACAACCACCATTACGGAAAACTCTGTTTCTTCCGGATGAATGATCTTTATAATAGAATCCCTGATCAGTTCATACGCCATCAGAAGGATTGCTGCCGCAACGATCAGTCCCGATACATATTCGATCCGTCCGTGGCCAAACGGATGCTCCGAGTCCGGTTTTGCTCCTGCCAGCTTAAATCCGATCAGCGTAACAGCGGAAGATCCTGCATCTGACAGGTTGTTGAATGCATCCGCAGTCACAGCGATCGAATGGCTGATCGTTCCTGCAAAAAATTTGCCACAGAAAAGCAGAATATTTAAAAAGATTCCGACCATACCGCAGAGAATACCATACTCCTGTCTGATCTTTCCTTTATCCTCTTTTTCTTTAATAAAAAACTTTGAAAGAAATGTTATCATGTCTGATCCCCCTGTGTCCGATCTCATACAATGCCTGTTTCCAAACACTTCCATTTAAAATCTATGCATTTTTGATTGCTATCTGATTTTTCCGATATCCTGCAGCGGCCAGTAAATGACCTCTCCTTTACCGAGGATTTTATCGATACTTACATATTTGTTATCCCAGTAACGCGCGTCCCAGGAGTCATTCCGGTTATCCCCTAATACCAGATAACAGTCATCCGGTACTTCAAATAAATATGGTCCTGTTGCCACCGTCCATTCTTCCTTCAAATAATCTTCCTCCAGCGGCGTTTCACTTCCATCAATATAAATCTTTCCATCGTCAATGCGGACTTCCTCCCCCGGCAGTCCGATCACTCTTTTTACATAAAGTTCTTCCTCATCATCCGGATAATGGAAAATCACAACATCCCCGCGCTCCGGTGTATCCTTTAAAAATGCGAGACGATTTCCGATCAGGCGGTCCCCCGGCATGATCGTATTTTCCATGGAGCCTGTCGGCACATCTGCGTTGATGATCAGATAATTCTTGATCAGAAATGCTGCCCCGATCGCCAGGGCAAATGTAAGTACCCAGCTTAAAATCTCGCGCGATGCCGACGTACTTTTCTGTGCTTCCTCTTTTTCTGATCCATCCGGCTTATCTTTTTTATTTGATGTATCGGCCTTATCCTGTGTATTGGTTTTATTTTGTGTATCTTTTTTATTTTCATCTATATCCATCCCGATATCCTGTCTTTTCGCTTCCATCTGTGTCCTCACTTTATGCCATAATGATTTCTTTTATGTTAAAAGATTATAATGT
>OIWN01001753.1_pt1 | contig 16051 bp, 11 predicted proteins | sample 1587591 | NCBI WGS metagenome assembly OIWN01 (sample SAMEA3888901, study PRJEB22519) | human gut metagenome | biome: human gut; feature: human-associated habitat; material: faeces | place: Denmark | collected 2010 | reverse complement strand
AGTACTGCGGTGCAGTCCGTGGGAGGATAGGCCGTTCCGCTCATGCAGGGCATTTGACCCAAGCAAATCTGAGATGTATCTCAGTGGTTAAAAATTATCTTGAAATTCTGTATAGAATCTGGGATAATCTTTGATCGTGACATATGGGAGATTGGCGCAGCGGGAGCGCAGTTGCCTTACAAGCAAACGGTCACAGGTTCAAATCCTGTATCTCCCACCATTAATTACATGCCACGCTTTTGCGTGGCATTTTTATATCGGGCGTTTAGCTCAGCGGGAGAGCACTTCCTTCACACGGAAGGGGTCATCGGTTCAATCCCGGTAACGCCCACCATAGATTTTTAGCCGAGGTTATTTGTCTCGGCTTTTTTATTGCACGGCAATCGATGACGAAGACCCGGATGGTGTGGTGACTATTACGCTTTCTGCTCCGAGAGCCAGGCTGCTGCGGATGACGCTGCCAACGACGAGGACGCCGCTGGCCAGGATACCGCTGACGATGATGCCAACGCAACTGGTGATGACGCCGACGAGTCGAACATCGCCTCCTCACAGACCGGTGGGGCAATGAATGATGCCGCGATGGTCGGCGTTGGCGGCATCGCGGGCATCTTGACTGCCGCCGCTTCGCCTCCGTCGCACAACTAATTGTTTCTTGCGCTGTCTTTTCATTAAACGTGCTAATAGTTAGACGGACCGGGTTGATCCCGGTCCGTTATCCAAATTTATCTAGTTAAGTGTTGCTATACCGCTTAGACGAGCTGGCATAGCTCTTTGTATAGTTCCCTGACGCTGAAGCGCTCTTCTTGGTTCGCCTTGATTCCCTGATCAGCAAGCTTCAGCAATTTGCATACAGGAACGTTTGGGATTATTTTCGGCTCTTCTTTCATCTTAACCAAGTAAGGCGAATCATTGATCCTCGAAGCAAGTTGGTACGGGGTTTCTAGCGTGAGCAGCAAATGCATTATGCTGCAGAGAGCATAGGTATCGATCGTCTCTGAATGTCGAAGTTCTTCAATGCCCTCTACATCGCGGGTGAGCATTTCAGGTGGGGCATACTCAATTGTTCCGTAACGCCAGATGCCATATTGAGTGGTAGTAAATGGGGAATCTGTTTCAATGTACGAAGCGCTTCCCAGGTCAACGAGACATATATCAAAGCAGCAGGAGTCTACTTGTTGCTGAAGGCTTGCTCTTTCTGTTCTGATAATGATATTGCGCGGTGATAGATCGCGGTGCACGAAGGCACCCTCAAGTGATTTGGCATTGAGGAGTATTTTTAGGACCGCTTTGGCAATTGCGGCAACCGTAATGGGCTCGATCCCAATACACGCATCAAGGTCTACATGGGGAAGTAAGTCTATTGTTGCTGCCAGCGTGACCCCTTCAACATACTCTCTGACGATAATTGGCTTGCCCTTGGCGTTCCCTAGCCCAAATATGCGGGGAAAACCCTTTAAATGTGAAACCGCCAATGAACTGCGAAATTCTTCCATGGTAAGCAGTGTTTGAACTTCTTCGTATCTTTGCAGCGCTTCTTGAGAGGTTTCCTTGTATTTGATTTCCTTAATGCCGTCTTCGTGGAACAAAGGGGATTTCAGCGCGACTAATTCATTGAGCGTGTTGTAGGCTTTGCGCATAACCATGCTGTTGGAATATGGGGCTTTATTTTCCAGGAAAAATGTTAGAAAACGACGACTCGTTTCTTCCTTTGTGCAGTTTGGGTCCACGAAAGCTGGCGTAAAGGAGTCCAGGGAGAGAATAGATACTCGTTGTTCTAATTGGTTATTGAACCCGAAGCATGGGTCAACTGAATCCAAAACTGCCCTTCTTTCATACAGTGTGATTGATCAATACTACAATCTGATGAGCCTTGAATGTTGCGCAACAAGGTAATGGGCCCATGTAGCCAGTTAACTATTAATCGGCAATTTTCAGAACAAGAAACCTCGTTGTTTTGCCTAGACAGAGTGTGTCACCATGGCTGATTTTGACGGGGGGGGGTACTTTTTATTAGCAGATCCTTGCGGTTCTATCTCAGTGATAGATTTATCGGCCCCTGAAATTAGAGTAGTGCCGTTTGTCGATCCTAATCCCTGAGCATACCAGGCGCTTCCGTCTTCGAAAATGCGAAGATGTTTTCTGGAAACATCAATATCGACATCATTGATGCTGTTGCTACCTGTTGCCAAGAGCCCGATAGTGGTTCCTTCCTCGGAGGTAGAGAGAGGGTATATAGGAGAGCACGCAACCTCGTTATCGATCCTGATTAGCCCAAGTTTTATGGGGCTGTCAGCGGATTTGGTTGTGTGCTTTGGTTGCGCTAGTGTTGGCTGAAGCGTTGAAAATGTGAATGAAAGCTTCTTCTCCATGAAACTGTGCGTTGTTCTTGCCGCAATTTCGGGATCTGCGAGGCATCCAGTAGTCAGAAACATCATCACCAAAAGCACGGCCTTATCGGATGTTTCCGACATAGGTGATGCGTTGATTCTGCGAATAACGTTGGCATACAGATTTCCATCAAGGGAATAGTGCCTGAGAAGAGCCCCCATTTCCTTTGCCGCTACACCACCGTAGTGCTCTATAACCTCGTGGTACGCACAGGGTTTGGCTAAATTGGAAACGATTTTGCTTGTTATTGTTTGGGCGCTTTGATGAAAGTCGTCAAAAAACTCAGGATGTACCTGGCTTGGGGTTGCGTGGACGATCTGCCTTGATAAAAAGGTTCTTTCATTAATTCGATCACGGGGCGCACCGTTGCTGCACAGAGTTCGACCGGTAAGGAGCTCGCTTGCAGCTTCTTTATTGGTGATGCCGCCAAAGCTGCGGAGATCAGAATACATATAGGAACTCGGTGTGTGCATCTATATCCTTGTCCGGTGCGCAATATCGCTGCAAGTTAAAACGATAAAAACGGTTACTATCTGCACGTAATTCATATTCTAACTTAGAAATACGAGGTCAATGCCATTATCTCTGAATAGTTTTAACGGGTAAACCTCTCAGTTGCGCATGTTGTGCACAAAGCAAATCGGTAACTAATGTTGCGCAACGGATCCTTTTCAAACTGCCTTTAAATAGCGAATGCATAAAAAGGATAACTAGTCTGACGCGTAAGAGCGCGGGCTAATGCAGTGCGAAAAGGAGAATAAATGAAGGATTTGCGTTCTAAGAAAGCAATTGCGGCAAGCCTGAGCTTGACGCTTGCTCTTGGTAGCGTGCCTGCAGTAGCATTGGCCGATGACGCCGATGAGAATAGCGAGGGAGCTACTTCCGAGCAGTCTGCCCAGGCCGAGCTTTCGTTTTCGGCAAATGGTGGACAGTTCACCGATGGCAGCACTGGAGTAACCGTCAAGGCGAACGAGGACGGAAGCATCAATGCTCCTACGCCTACTCGTGCGGGCTATACTTTCAAGGGTTGGTACTCTCAGTCCAGCATGGATGGCATTCCTGAGAATTATCAGCAGTATTACAAGCTCGATCCTTCTTCCGCCAAGGCAGGCAGCTGGTTTGCTGCATGGGAAAAGAACGCAGAGGTTCAGGCTCAGAGTGTTGAGGTTGTAAGCTTCTTCCAGGGCGGCGAACGTGATGGTTCCAGCGTAACCACTACGATTGACGTTACTGCAGACAGCAGCGTTGCAGATTGCGTTAAGAGCTTCGAAGGGTATACCCCCACAAAGATTGTTTCGGGTGCGGCAGCCAGCGAAGAAGAAGTGAACATGACCTCCTCCCTGGAGGGCATCACCACGCTTTATGTGTATTACAAGGCCGACGAGCAGAAAACGGAACAGAACCAGATCAACGTTCTATATGCTGCTAACGGCGGCCAGTTCGTAGACGGCAACGAAACCATGCAGGGCGTTGCCGACGCTGATGGCAAACTCCGTCAGCCTCCTACGCCCACCCGCGATGGCTACACCTTTGCTGGTTGGTACTGGCATGCGGACTACTCCGGCTATACCGACGAGCAGAAGGCTGCCGACAAGGTCGATTTCGATCAGGCGGTTACTGGTCAGACCGTTACGATGTTCGCTCAGTGGACTAAGGATGAAGTACAGAACGAGACCGACGTTCTGTATGTTGCCAATGGCGGCAAGTTCGCTGATGGTCAGGAAGTTCAGCAGGGTCTCACCGACTCCGACGGCATGATGCGCCAGCCCATGACTCCCACACGTGATGGCTATACCTTCGCCGGCTGGTACTGGGTTTCCGACCTGAGCGTCCTCACCGAAGAGCAGAAGGACCTGAACAAGGTCGACTTCACTCAGCCAGTTACCAAGCCTCATGTAACGATGTATGCCCAGTGGGTGAAGAACCAGGACGAAATCAATGTCCTGTACGCTGCTAACGGTGGCCAGTTCGCTGACGGCAACGATACCATGCAGGGCGTTGCGGACTCCGACGGCATGATGCGCCAGCCCACGGCTCCCACCCGCGAGGGCTACACCTTCGCCGGCTGGTACTGGGTTTCCGACCTCTCCGGCCTCACCGACGAGCAGAAGGACCTGAACAAGGTCGACTTCAGCCAGTCCGTTGCCGGCAAGGAGCACGTGACCGTGTTCGCCCAGTGGACCAAGAACCAGGAGCAGAACGACCATGCCGTGATGTACGTCGCTAACGGCGGCCAGTTCGCCACCGGCGAGACCTTCCAGCAGGGCGTCACCGACTCCGACGGCATGATGCGCCAGCCCGCAGAGCCCACCCGCGATGGCTACACCTTCGACGGCTGGTACTGGCACGCTGACTACTCCGGCTACACCGACGAGCAGAAGGCCGCCGACAAGGTGGACTTCTCCCAGCCCGTGCAGTCCGACGTGAACATCTACGCCCAGTGGACCAAGAACGCCGATGCTCAGGCCGAGCAGATCACCGTTAAGTTTGTTGACAACTTCAACGGGACCGAATCTTCCGCCGAGGTCAAGAAGGGCGAGGCTGTTGCCAAGCCCGCCGACCCCACCTATGACGGTTGGACCTTCGAGGGTTGGTCTTCCACCCTCAAGGACGATGAGGGCAACTGGGAGTACACTCCCGTTGACTTCAGCAAGGCAGTTGAGGATGAAGACCAGGACGGTGTGGTAACCTATTACGCCTTCTACTCCGAAAACCAGGCTGCTGCGGACGACGCCGCTAATGGTGAAGAAGCCGCGGAACAGGAAGCTGCCGGTGATGACGCCGAAGCGGCGGATGAATCGAGCATCGCCCCTCAGACCGGTGACGCCACCAACGTTGCCGCTGTCGCTGGCATTGGCGGTATCGCGGGCCTCTTGGCTGCCGCCGCTGCGCTGCTTCGCCGCCGTCGCAGCAACTAGCTAATGCATACGCTGTCCGTTTGAGGCAGAGGTACTAGCAGGCGAATGGACTGGGTTATTCCCAGTCCATTCGTTTTTTAGTGGGAAAATGAAGCAAACCCGTATTTGAGCTTGCGTTTGACCGCATTGCGCGTGAAGGGAGTTGCTATGACTTTTGTCCTCGGGCTGGCTCAGTGCCGCCATCCTGAAGAAGGCGGTACGGAAGCTGTTTTGGAAATGGCCGAACAATGGTGTGCCGAAGCTTCTCTTCGTGGGGTGGATATCTTGGTGTTCCCCGAGTCGCTTATGACCCGCTATGAACTGGATAAACGGTCGTTCGCTTCTGCGGCTGAGTCAATTGATGGGCCGTTTTGCTGCGGAATGAATGCGCTTGCGGCGCGCTATGGCCTTTGGCTTGTATACACCGTGAATGAGCGGAACGATGAGGGGAATCCCTTTAATACGGCTGTTATTACGGGAAGCGATGGGGCTAAGCACGGGGTTTACCGCAAAGTGCATTTGTTCGATACCGATTTCACTAAGGAATCCGATCGTATGGCGGCGGGCTCTGCGTTGTTCGAGCCCATTGATACTCCCTTTGGGCGTATCGGTCTTTCGATTTGCTATGATTTGCGTTTTCCGGAAGTGGCGCGCTTTGCGGCAACGCATGGGTGCCAGCTGTTAATCAATCCTGCTGCCTGGGTAGATGGCCGCTTGAAGGCGGAGCAATGGCGTACGCTTCTTTCGGCGCGCGCCATCGAGAACGAGATCTTCGTTGCGGGCTTAAGTCGCGTTGACAAGGGCTACATCGGGCAAAGTGCCGTGTTTGGGCCTGATGGTGTGATGCTGGCCAGTGGCAGCGTCCGCGAAGAGCTGGTTGCTGCCCGCATAGACCTTTCGGCGATTGACGGAGTTCGCGCAGCCATGCCCGTCCTTGAGCATCGCAGGCCGGAGCTTTATTAGTGGGGTATGGGGGCAGACGCCGTTTTCCCACTAGGCAGGGGGCGCCCGGCAGCTCCATACGATTAGTGCGGGCGGCGCCTCAAAGCTAAAGTGGGAAACGGTACCTGTCCCTATATTCCTACTTTGCCGTTTCAACAATCAGGGCAGATCGTTCGACTTTTCGTTGCATAGTGTGGAATCGGCGTGTATGGGGCTTTCTTCGCGGATTCGTGGCCGAGATCTGTGGTGATGCGGCATAAAATCACAATGTTTACTAAATAAAACATACGGGAGTCAATAGGCTCTCTTTGGCACTCGCCCGAAACCTACCTCAACTGCACTATTAAGGGAGTTGCTGTGCTTAGCCGCTTTAGCGTAAAGAAGCCATATATCGTTACGGTTGCGGTGATCATCATCCTGATTCTGGGTGGTGTTTCGCTTACCAAGATGAAGACCGACTTGCTGCCCGATATGGATTTGCCCTATCTGGCGGTTATCACCACCGACCCTGGCGCTAGCGCTGAAAAGGTGGAATCCGAAGTTACCGATGTATTGGAAGGCTCGCTTTCGAAGGTGAGCGGTGTTTCCTCCGTCCAAAGCCAAAGTGCTGATAACTATTCCATGATATTCCTCGAGTTCGAGGATGGAAGCGATATGGATTCCGCCATGGTGAAGGCCTCGTCTGCGGTAAACGAGGTTTCTTCCCAGCTGCCTGAAACTGCTGGCAGCCCTAACTACATGGAAATCAGCATGGATATGATGGCAACCTTGTATGTTGCCGCATCCTACGACGACCATGATATTTTCGACACCACTTCGTTGGTGAAAGACAAAGCGGTTCCTGAATTGGAGCGCATTGACGGTGTTGCCGACGTTTCTACGGTTGGGGCGGCGGAAAAATCGGTAGAGGTGCGCCTTTCCGACAGCAAGATTGAAGACATCAACAACAAGCTGCTGGCCAGCGTCAAGTCCCAGCTTTACGATGCCAAGAAAAGCATCGATGAAGGTGAGGCGAAGCTGGCTGAAGCGGAGAGCCAGCTAAACAGCCAGAAAGAAGCGCTCGAGCAGAAGCAACAGGAAACAAGCGATCAGCTTGGTCAGGCAAGCTCTGGCTTAACGCTGGCAATTTCCGGGAAAACCAGCGAGATCACTTCGCTGCAGGCGGGGATCGGAGCGCTGAAGGCCGTCGATCCTAGCGGCGCAAACCCCCAGGTTCAGGCGAAAATTGGGCAGCTTGTGCAGAAGGCGCAAACGGTAACGGGAGAACTTGAAGCCTACCAAAAGCAGCTTGCCGAAGTGCAATCGGGCTCTATTACCGCAGCAACGCAGTTCGGCAGCGCCAGCGCTCAGCTTGCCAGCGCCCAACAGACCATCGACTCCAACAAACAACAGCTGACGGATGCCCGTTCTCAGTACGAAAGCTCGCGCGAAGAGGCTCTTTCCAAGGCGAATGTCAATGCCTTGGTGGACAAGGAAACGCTAGCAGGCATTATTAAAGCCCAGGATTTTTCGATGCCTGCTGGCTATCTTGATAGCGGCTCGGATGATCAGTGGCTGTTGCGTGTGGGCGACAACATCTCTTCCATTTCCGACCTGCGTTCGCTTTTGCTCGCCGACATCGATGGGGTGGGTGAAATCCGCCTTGCCGATGTTGCCGACATCACCGAAGTTGACAATGTCGGAGATCAGTACATGCGTATCAACGCCAAAGATGGCGTATTGCTTTCGGTGTTCAAGAATTCCACTGCTTCTACGAGCGAAGTTTCTGCAGATACCCGAGCAGTGCTTACCAAAATTGAGCAGGCCAATCCCGGCTTGCATCTAACCGTGGTGAGCGACCAGGGGTCTTTCATTGCGCTGTACATCAACTCTATTTTGCAGTCGCTGCTTTTGGGCGCGCTTCTTGCCGTGGTGGTGCTCCTCGTTTTCCTTCGCGATTGGCGCCCCACACTCATAATGGCTTTCAGTATTCCCTTCTCAGTGCTCTGCGCCTTGGTGGTGATGTACTTCTCGGGCATCTCGCTGAACATTATGTCGCTTGGCGGTATTTCCATCGCTATTGGCATGCTGGTAGATAATTCGATTGTTGTGCTGGAGAATATCTATCGCCTGCGGAGCCGCGGCATTCCGCCTGCTCGCGCAGCCGTTCAGGGCGCGAAGCAGATCTCGGGCGCGGTAATTGCTTCCACGCTTACTACCATTTGCGTATTCTTGCCCATCGTGTTTACTACGGGCATGGTGAACCAGCTGATGCTGCCCTTCGCGCTGACCATTGCCTACGTGCTTACTGCGTCGCTGCTTATCGCGTTGACCATGGTTCCCGCTGCCTCTTCGTTCCTGTTCAAGAACTATATTCCTCGCCGCAACAACTGGTTTGAGACGCTGCAGACGAAATATGCTCATTCGCTGGCATTCTTCTTGCGTCATAAGGCGTTGCCTCTTGTGGTGTCGGTAGTGCTTTTGGTTGTTGCAGTGATTGGTGTGGTGAACATGGGTATCACTATGATCCCCACCATGACCTCGAAAACGGCAACGGTGACAGTGACCATGCCTGAAGATACCGACAAGGAGACGGCGTACGCTACGGCGGATAAGGTTATGGACGAAGCCATGGGCATCGACGGAGTGAAATTCGTTGGCGCTATGGACGGAACGTCTTCGACTTCGATGGTTGCGAGTGATATTTCCAGCAGTAGCAGCAGCGACAAGTTCCACCAGGTGTTCACGTTCTACGTACAGACCGACAGTTCAGTGACCACCGAAGGCCAGGTGCTTTCGATTTTGGATCAGCTACAGCAGCGTACTTCTGGCCTGAACTGCGAAGTGATTACCGATGCTTCTTCTTCCGAGGCGATGAGCTCTATGACCGGCAGTGGGCTTTCGCTGAGGATCCAAGGTCCTGATCAGGATGAGCTGGTGCGTATCAGCGAAGATGTGATGGGGATCGTTGGCCAGGTGGAGGGCTATACCGAAATCGAAAACGGCATGGAAGATGCTGCGACCGAGCTTCACCTGGTTGTCGATCGCGACAAGCTTACCAAGGACGGCTATACGGTTGCTCAGTTGTATAGCGATTTGGCGAAAAAGCTTTCCGAAAGCGCCGATGCGCCTTCCATGACGCTCGATGGCAGCAAGATGAATGTGTCTGTAGTGGATAAGACAAACCCTGTTACGGCAGACAATCTTCTTGATACCGAGATTGAGATAACCAATCAGCAGACGGGCGATACCACCACGCACAAGCTTCGCGAGTTCGCTAAGGTTGAGCAGGGAGTTGCCTCTCCCACGATGATTCATGTGAACTCAACCCGTGCTATTACGGTGACGGCCGATGTCGAAGATGGTTACAACAATGCTTTGCTTGCGCGCGATCTGCAGACCAAGCTCAAGGATTATCAGCTGCCCGAGGGCTACACCATTCAAACCAGTGGCGAACTGGAAAACATCAACACAATGCTTTCTCAAATGATGCTGCTTCTGATTTTGGGCTTTGTGCTGATCTACCTTGTTATGGTGGCGCAGTTCCAGAGCTTGCTTTCTCCTTTCATCGTGATCTTGACTGTCCCCCTTGCCTTTACCGGCGGTTTGTTCGGTTTGGTGGCAGCCGGCGAACAGCTGAGCATGCTTTCACTGCTGGGCTTCGCGGTGCTTATGGGCACGGTTGTGAATAACGGCATCGTGTTCGTTGACTATGTGAACCAGCTGCGCCGTGGTGGCCTGTCGAAGCACGATGCCCTGGTGGCTGCGGGACGTACCCGCATGCGCCCCATCATGATGACGGCAATTACCACCATCTTCGCTATGTTGCCGATGGTGTTCAGCGATGCGGTGGGATCGTCGATGCAGCGCGGCATGGCGGTTGTGGTTGTGGGCGGCTTGCTGTACGCCACGTTCATGACGCTGTATGTGGTGCCGGTTATGTACGACATCCTGTATCGTCGCGTTCCTCGCGAGGTTGATTTGGGCGATGAGTCTATCGACGACGATCCAGGCGATGCTCAAGCATATTTGGAGGCAATGCAGAACGCCCGTGCTTTAGCTGGAGTTAAGCCAAGAGTGGCCAATGCAGGTTCGGGAGGGAGTGCCGGAACAGCTTCGTGACAGGCATGGCTTTCGCAGAGGCAACCATTCACAATCCCCCCATCATTTGGGGTTTCTTTGGGGAAGAAGGAATGAACGTGTTACAGCATTGTGACGTTTTTGCTTGGGTATCCTGCTAGAATAAAGAAAGATAATAAGCGAGGCGCAGGGGCGCTTCGATACTGGGGCCTTTGCCGTATGGCGAAGGAGAAAGAGGGGCGAGAGCTATGAAGCAGTACAGGCGCGTATTTGCAGCACTCGATGGCGGCAGCACTCAGCAGGAAGTAGCCGAGCGCGCAATTCAGATTGCGAAGCTCAACCATGCAGAATTGATGTTCGGCCATGTAGTAGATTCGGTTCCCGATTCCTTGACGGGCACCGACTACAAGGAGCTTGCTGAAACGGTTCGCAACCGTTTGGTCGATTCCTTGGGCGATACGCTGAAGTCAGCCGAGGAAGATCCAGACATCCCTTCCGTAGAGGTTGTCGTTAAGGTTGGTCGCATTCAGGAAACCATCCACAACCTGATGATCAAGCCGTTCGAGCCCGAGCTGGTTATCTGCGGTGAGCGCGGTCTTTCGAACATCACCTACGTATTCGTTGGCAGCGTTTCCACTTATCTGATCAGGAACCTTCGCTGCGACGTTCTTGTTGTAAAGCAGGATTAGTCGGTTGCGCTGATCTACGATCAGCGCAACATGCTCCTGAGACGCGACGATGCTGCGCGGGATTCTGGCGGCACAGGGAAATTTCAAAGCCCATAGGGCGGCGCAAAGGCCAGCCCTATGGGCTTTTCAATCTCCCCGCACTCGCCAGAATCTTACTCGCTGACTCTACTGGTGCATACCCCAAAGCTCGTTAACGTCCTTGTGGGCGTTTTTTATTGGGTCCGAGTTTCGATAGTAGAGCAGCATCGTCTAGAATAAGAAGCGGTGCGCCCGTGCGGTGCATTCTAAACATACTAGAGCGGCCGGCAGCTTGCTGGCTGAAACGTTACACACAGAAAGGCATGGCATGCAGCGCAACCATTACGATTTCCTTATCGTTGGCGCTGGCATCACGAGCGCCGTTTTTGCTCATGAAGCCGCCAAGATCGGCAAGACCTGCTTGGTCATCGACCGCCGCGATCACATTGCAGGCAACATTTACACGGAAGAAATCGATGGCATCAACGTGCATAAGTACGGTGCCCATATCTTCCATACGTCGCTTCGTCCCGTTTGGGATTACGTAAATCAGTTCGCCGAGTTCAACAACTATGTGAACTGCCCTGTTGCCAGCTACAAGGACGAGCTGTACAACTTGCCGTTCAACATGAACACCTTCTCGAAGATGTGGGGGATCAAGACTCCCGCTGAGGCGAAGGAAATCATTGAGCGCCAGAAGCAGGAAGCAGCCGAGCAGATTGGCGAAGGCGAGCCCTCTAATCTTGAGGAACAGGCGCTTTCGCTTATCGGCAAGGATGTATTCGAGAAGCTGATCAAGGGCTACACCGAAAAGCAGTGGGGCAAGAGCTGCACAGAGCTGCCCGCTTCCATCATCAAGCGCCTGCCTGTTCGTTTCATCTACGACAACAATTATTTCAACGACCGTTGGCAGGGCATCCCCATGGGCGGTTACACTGCTATGGTTGAGCGCATGTTCGGCGATACGGAAATTTTGCTGAATACCGAGTATCGTGAGTTCGTTGCTGAAAATGACGGCATTGCCGACCGCGTTATTTACTGCGGCACCATTGACGCTTACTTTGATTATCAGCTTGGCGCGCTGGAGTATCGTTCTTTGCGCTTCGAATCCGAGCGTATTGAATGCGAGAATTGGCAGGGCAACGCGGTGGTTAACTACACCGAGCGCGAGGTGCCTTTCACGCGCATTATCGAGCACAAGCACTTCGAGTACGGCACTCAGCCAACCACCATCATTACGCGCGAGTATCCCGCAAACTGGGAGCGCGGCGATGAGCCGTACTATCCTCTGAACGACGATCGCAACAGCGCCCTGTACGAGCAGTACGTTGAGCTTGCCAAGCAGGAAGGCAACGTGGTATTCGCTGGCCGTTTGGGTGGATACAAGTACTACGATATGGACAAGGCCATCGACGCGGCATTTGATTTGGTGGATGCTGAACTTGGCGTTGACCTGAGAAAATAGGATTGATCTCCATTTTCTTGCATTGATATGTTGCGAGCCTGGTATGGTTGCCGGAAAGGGCAGCTGGCCAGGCTCGCTGTGATTTGTGCCTAGCGAGAACGTTTGCGCCGCTGTGTTGGGCACGCCGTTCGGTTGAAAGGAAAACGTATGAGACTGATAGGGATACTTGCCGCCGCTGCTTTGGCGTGCACGTTGGCGGGTTGCGCAGCTCCGCAGCAACAGCCCGACCACTCTCAGCTCAAGGTGAATGATGCGGGCGTTTCTTCGGATGGCGGTGCCCAAAGTGGCGAAGGAGCCGAAGGGGGCGTTTCTTCTGCGGAGGAAGCTAAGCCGACGGCAAGTGAGTTGCGCGCGAAGCTGGATATAACGGAAGACTATCGTCCCGACTTCAACCACGGCGAAAAAGGGGCCAGCTATCAGAAGTACATCGTGTTACATGACACCGAAGTGGATAGCAGCGCGGCTTCTATCGTTAATTCATGGGAGAGCAGTGGCAACAAAGTGGCCTCGCAGTTCATCGTGAATAAAGACGGATCTATCGTGCAATGTGTGCCGATGGATGCCATTGCCCATCATGCCGGCTATGGCGACGCAGGTCACAACAGCGAGTATGGCGTGCCGGAAGATGGACGCGACGACAAAAAGGGGACCACCAAAGCTCCTTCGAAGAGTATTACCGATTACGGTATGAATTCGTATTCTATTGGCATCGAAATAGTGCATGTGGGCGGGCAGGGCGCCTATCCCGAAGCGCAGCTTGAAGCGATTGACGGGCTTATTGCCTACATCGATGCGTATTACGGCAGCGAAAGCACCATCATCGACCACAAAATGTGGCGTTCTGGCAACTCTGACACCTCGGCTGAATTCGCAACGTATCTGGCCAATTACCGCGATCATCGTACGCATAACTAACCGAATGGGAAAATAGGGACAGGTGCCAGATTCCCACCTGTGCCCATTTTCCGTGCGTCGTTTCTTTCAACGTAAAAAGCGAGTAAACTAATATGGCTTATGGCTATGCGCTTCGACTGCTGCTCTGAGGGGTATCGGGCGGTATGCGCTGTAGGTGCATAGTCGGCAATTGATACATTTCGCGCTTTTGCGCTTGCTGTTTGCTTGTTTGAAAGGGAGCCCAATGGCAGACAAGGTCGCAGTACTCATACCCTGCTACAACGAAGCCGTGACCATCGGCAAGGTGGTGGACGACTTCAAGCGCGTCCTGCCCGACGCCGACATCTACGTTTACGACAACAACTCCAAGGACGGCACGGCCGACATCGCCCGCGAGCACGGGGCCATCGTGAAGTTCGAGGGGCGCCAGGGCAAGGGCAACGTCGTCCGCTCCATGTTCCGCGACATCGACGCCGACTACTACCTGATGGTCGACGGCGACGACACCTACCCCGCCGAGGCGGCGCCGGCGCTCCTGGAGCCGCTGCGCGCCGACCGCGCCGACATGACGGTGGGCGACCGCCTGTCCAACGGCTCCTACGGCGAGGAGAACGACCGCGCGTTCCACGGCTTCGGCAACGACCTGGTGCGCTGGCTGATCAAGAAGATCTACGGCTTCGCCTTCGACGACGTCATGACGGGCTACCGCGCGTTCAACCGCGTGTTCGTGAAGACCATGCCGGTGCTCTCCGAGGGCTTCCAGATCGAGACGGAGATCTCCATCCACGCGGTGGACAAGCGCTGGCGCATCGAGGACGTGCCGATCGACTACCGCGACCGCCCCGAGGGCAGCTACTCGAAGCTGTCCACCTTCGGCGACGGCGCGAAGGTGCTGAAGGCCATCACGAGCCTGTTCAAGGACTACCGTCCGCTGGCGTTCTTCGGCTGGCTGGCCCTGATCCTGCTGGTGCTGGCCGTGGTGGCGGGCATCCCCGTCGTCGCCGAGTACGCGGCCACCGGCCTGGTGCCCCGCATCCCCACGATGCTGGGCAGCCTGGCGCTCGCCGGCTGCGGCGCCCTCTCCTTCGTGACGGGCCTGATCCTGGACACGGTTGCCAAGAGCCACCGCCGCCAGTGGGAGATCGACGTGTACAAGGCGATGAACGGCTTTTACCGCGAGTAGCCGCAGGGGCTTTGCCCCAGGCTTTTGTAGAATGAAAATAGTAGTTTCACTAGAGAAGGAGTGCGCTCATGGAGGCATATAAGAAAGAATTCATCGAGTTCATGGTGGAAAGCCATGTGCTCAAGTTCGGCGAATTCACGCTTAAGAGCGGGCGCAAATCTCCCTTCTTCATGAATGCCGGCGCCTACGTTACGGGTGGTCAGTTGAAGCGCCTGGGCGAATACTACGCTCGCGCTATTCATGACAACTTCGGCCTGGATTTCGATATGGTATTCGGCCCTGCCTACAAGGGCATTCCGCTGGCCGTCGTTACCGCCATTGCTTTGGAGGAGCTTTACGGCAAGGAAGTTAAGTACTGCTGCAACCGCAAGGAAGTGAAAGACCACGGCGCCGATGCCGGCAACCTGCTGGGCGCTGAGCTTCATGACGGCGACCGCGTGATCATGGTTGAAGACGTTACCACGTCGGGCAAGTCCATCGATGAAACCTACCCCATTCTGAAGGGTGCCGCTGATGTTGAGGTTAAGGGTCTGATTGTCTCCCTGAACCGTATGGAAGTTGGCAAGGGCGGCGTGAAGACTGCGCAGAAGGAAGTCCAGGAAAAGTATGGCTTCCCTGTAGCTTCCATCGTAAGCATGGCTGAAGTTACCGAGCTCCTGTACAACCACGAAGTTCAGGGCGAAGTGGTGATCGACGATACGTTGAAGGCTGCACTCGATGCTTATTACGAGCAGTATGGTGCCAAGGAAGCGTAGATTTCAGCCGAATTGGTTTTTCTTGAGGCGTCCGCATGGCGGGCGCCTTTCTTGTTTCTGATTTTGGATTGCTGGTCATGATGCTCCGCGCATTTTCGCGGGATTTGCCCTGTTGCAGCGATCGGACCCATTGCAAAAAACAAAAAACTCGGTATCTTTGCAACTTTTTTGCGATTAGGGGCTCTTCTCGGTTCCTTCAGGCTTGAAATATGCCATTTTTGCTGCGTTTTTGTGCCGCGATTCGCGATTGGGGAGCTTGCAACAATTGCCAATCGCAAAAAAGTTGCAATTCGGACCGATTTTTGTTTCTGGGTTCCTGGGAGGGCCCCCGAGACAGCGCTGGGATGTTGCGGGCCCGATGCGGAGCGGGGGTGGATCTGGCGCGGGGCAGGGTTGACTCGATGCAGCGCCAGGGCATTGCTCGGCCGCGGCGCTTGGGTGCTGTCCGGGTACCGTGCCAAGGTGTTGTCCGGGTGCGGCATCGTGATGTTGCCCCACTGCCGCGCTAGGGAACTGTTTGGGCGTGGCGTCGTGATGTGGCCCGAGCGTGGCGTTGCGAAACACGGGCGGCGCCGCGGGTTTGGGCGCTTGCTCGTGTATCGTGTCGTGTTATTGCTTTCTCTTAAAATAAGTAACGCCACGTTACTAAAGTTGGTTTTCCGCTACAATGAGCGCAGAGAATTTGCAGAAGAACAGGCAAGGAGCCCATTACAGTCTGAGATAAGTCATCGATGAACTTCGGTGGCGATCATTCGGCG
>OIWN01001752.1_pt1 | contig 16059 bp, 13 predicted proteins | sample 1587591 | NCBI WGS metagenome assembly OIWN01 (sample SAMEA3888901, study PRJEB22519) | human gut metagenome | biome: human gut; feature: human-associated habitat; material: faeces | place: Denmark | collected 2010 | reverse complement strand
CTGTCTTTCAGGCGCATTAGGGTTTCCGTCAGCAGGGTGGTTTTACCGGAACCAGGGCTGGAAACCAGGTTGAGCACCAGTTGCTTGCGGGCAGCAAAGCGCGCGCGGTTGCGTTCAGCCAGACGGTTATTTTTGTCCAGCACGTCAATTTCGACTTCCAGCATCCGACGCTGGCTCATGCCCGGCGCGTGAGTGCCCGCTTCGCCATGACCGTAATGCAGGTCGCCTTCTTCAGTCTGGCTGGGGGTAAATTCAGGCGCTTTAATGCCGGTGATTTTCATCTTCGGGCGTGCCGCCGGGGCAAATGGCGCGCTACGAAACGCGGAATGAGGGTTATGTTCATCACCCTCGATATACAGGTTGCCTTCACCGCAACCGCATGTTGTACACATCGCTCACTCCTGGTCTATTTCTATCCGCCGAATCTGTAAACCGTCGTCTGCCACAATCTGTAGCATGTCACCATGACACTGTGGACAGCGGCGGACGCGCTGGGTCAGTAGCGTCACATACTGTTGGCATGTTTCACACCAGCATTCGGCCTCTTGTTCTTCGAGGTGCAGTTTACAACCTTCCGCCACGCTGCCGCGGCAAACCAGATCAAAACAAAAGGCAAGAGAGCTGGTTTCGACACAAGAAAATGCGCCAATTTTGAGCCAGACCCCAGTTACGCGTTTTGCGCCGTGTTTTGCGGCCTGCTGTTCGATCAATTCCAGTGCCCGTTGGCAGAGGGTTATTTCGTGCATATCGCCTCCCATTAACTATTGCCAGCTACAAGCAATAATTGTGCCAGTGTTGATTATCCCTGCAGTGAATAATGTCGATGATGTCGAAATGACACGTCGACACGGCGACGAAATTCATCTTTAGCTTAAAAATCTCTTTAATAACAATAAATTAAAAGTTGGCATGGAAAATGCTTAAAGCTGGCATCTCTGTTAAACGGGTAACCTGACAATGACTATTTGGGAAATAAGCGAGAAAGCCGATTACATCGCACAGCGGCATCGTCGCCTACAGGACCAGTGGCACATCTACTGCAATTCGCTGGTTCAGGGGATCACGTTATCGAAAGCGCGCCTGCATCACGCCATGAGCTGTGCGCCAGACAAAGAACTCTGTTTCGTCCTTTTTGAACATTTTCGTATTTACGTCACCCTGGCGGATGGCTTTAACAGCCACACCATCGAGTATTACGTCGAAACAAAAGATGGCGAAGACAAACAGCGGATTGCGCAGGCGCAACTGAGCATTGACGGCATGATTGATGGCAAGGTCAACATCCGCGATCGCGAACAGGTTCTGGAACACTATCTCGAAAAAATCGCTGGCGTTTACGACAGCTTATACACCGCCATTGAAAACAATGTGCCGGTGAATTTAAGCCAACTGGTAAAGGGACAAAGCCCGGCAGCATGAGCTGAGGCTTTGCCCGTTTTGCAGGCGTTACGCCTGTTTGGGGATGGGCGTGTCGATGAGTGTCGAAAATGACATTTCATCGGCATGTTTTCGTCAAAAATGACAATCACCTGAGGAATGCCTGGTGAATCGTTTTGTAATTGCTGACTCCACGCTCTGTATCGGCTGCCACACTTGTGAGGCCGCCTGTTCAGAGACGCATCGCCAGCACGGCCTGCAATCAATGCCGCGCCTGAGAGTGATGCTGAATGAAAAAGAATCTGCGCCGCAGCTCTGTCACCACTGTGAAGATGCACCCTGCGCGGTGGTCTGCCCGGTTAACGCCATCACCCGCGTTGATGGGGCCGTGCAGTTGAATGAAAGCCTGTGCGTAAGCTGCAAACTGTGCGGCATCGCCTGCCCGTTTGGCGCAATTGAATTTTCCGGCAGCCGTCCGCTGGATATTCCGGCAAACGCCAATACCCCGAAAGCGCCACCGGCACCGCCTGCTCCGGCGCGTGTCAGCACATTGCTTGACTGGGTGCCAGGTATTCGCGCGATCGCCGTCAAATGTGACCTTTGTAGCTTTGATGAACAAGGTCCGGCCTGCGTGCGGATGTGCCCGACTAAAGCCCTGCATCTGGTGGATAACACCGATATCGCCCGCGTCAGCAAACGTAAGCGTGAGCTGACTTTTAACACGGACTTTGGCGATCTCACCTTGTTTCAGCAGGCTCAAAGTGGAGAGGCTAAATGAGCGCAATTTCCCTGATCAATAGCGGCGTGGCGTGGTTTATCGCCGCCGCTGTTCTGGCATTTCTCTTTTCTTTTCAAAAAGCGTTAAGTGGCTGGATAGCCGGAATTGGCGGCGCGGTTGGTAGTCTGTATACGGCAGCCGCGGGCTTCACTGTACTGACTGGCGCGGTTGGCGTGAGCGGTGCGCTGTCGCTGGTAAGCTACGATGTGCAAATCTCTCCGCTTAACGCGATTTGGCTGATTACGCTCGGTCTGTGCGGTCTGTTTGTCAGCCTCTACAACATTGACTGGCATCGCCACGCGCAGGTGAAGTGCAACGGCTTGCAGATCAATATGTTGATGGCTGCCGCCGTCTGCGCCGTCATCGCCAGCAACCTCGGCATGTTCGTGGTAATGGCCGAAGTCATGGCCTTGTGTGCGGTGTTCCTCACCAGCAACAGCAAAGAGGGCAAACTGTGGTTTGCGCTGGGGCGTCTTGGCACTCTGCTGCTGGTGATTGCTTGCTGGCTGCTGTGGCAGCGTTATGGCACGCTGGATCTGCGCCTGCTGGATATGCGTATGCAACAGCTGCCGCTCGGTTCCGATATCTGGCTGCTCGGTGTGATTGGCTTTGGCCTGCTGGCCGGGATTATTCCGCTGCACGGCTGGGTGCCGCAGGCACATGCTAACGCCTCTGCGCCAGCTGCCGCGTTGTTTTCTACGGTAGTCATGAAAATTGGCCTGCTGGGCATGTTAACCCTGTCACTGCTTGGCGGTAATGCACCGCTGTGGTGGGGGATCGCGCTGCTGGTGCTCGGCATGATCACCGCGTTTGTCGGTGGTCTGTATGCGCTGATGGAGCACAACATCCAGCGCCTGCTGGCTTACCACACCCTGGAAAATATCGGCATTATCCTGCTGGGGCTGGGCGCTGGCGTAACGGGTATCGCGCTCGAACAACCGGCACTGATTGCTCTTGGCCTGGTCGGTGGTCTGTACCATCTGCTTAACCATAGCCTGTTCAAAAGCGTACTGTTCCTCGGGGCGGGGAGCGTCTGGTTCCGTACCGGTCATCGCGATATCGAAAAACTCGGTGGTATTGGCAAGAAAATGCCGGTTATCTCCATCGCCATGTTAGTCGGGTTGATGGCAATGGCTGCGCTGCCGCCACTGAACGGGTTTGCCGGGGAATGGGTTATCTATCAATCCTTCTTCAAACTGAGCAATAGCGGCGCGTTTGTTGCCCGTCTGCTGGGGCCGCTGCTCGCTGTGGGTCTGGCAATTACCGGTGCGCTGGCGGTGATGTGTATGGCGAAAGTCTATGGCGTCACGTTCCTCGGCGCGCCGCGTACCAAAGAAGCCGAAAACGCCACCTGTGCGCCGCTCCTGATGAGCGTAAGCGTAGTGGCACTGGCGATTTGCTGCGTAATTGGCGGTGTTGCTGCGCCGTGGCTGCTGCCGATGCTCTCTGCTGCTGTACCTCTGCCTCTGGAGCCTGCTAACACCACCGTTTCTCAACCAATGATCACATTGCTGCTGATTGCCTGCCCGCTGCTGCCATTCATCATTATGGCGATTTGCAAAGGCGACCGCCTGCCGTCACGTTCCCGCGGTGCGGCCTGGGTGTGCGGCTACGACCATGAAAAATCAATGGTGATTACCGCTCACGGTTTTGCCATGCCGGTGAAACAGGCGTTTGCGCCAGTGCTGAAACTGCGCAAATGGCTGAATCCGGTGTCGCTGGTGCCGGGCTGGCAGTGCGAAGGTAGTGCGTTGCTGTTCCGCCGGATGGCGCTGGTTGAACTGGCGGTACTGGTGGTGATTATTGTTTCACGAGGAGCCTGAGAATGAGTGTTTTATATCCGTTAATTCAGGCGCTGGTGTTATTTGCCGTTGCGCCGCTGCTCTCCGGTATTACCCGCGTGGCGCGCGCCCGTCTGCATAACCGTCGTGGGCCGGGTGTGTTGCAGGAGTATCGTGACATTTTCAAACTGCTGGGCCGCCAGAGCGTTGGCCCGGATGCCTCCGGCTGGGTGTTCCGCCTGACGCCGTATGTGATGGTGGGCGTCATGCTGACTATCGCTACTGCGCTGCCGGTGGTGACCGTCGGTTCTCCGCTGCCGCAACTGGGTGATTTAATCACCTTACTGTATCTCTTTGCCATCGCGCGTTTCTTCTTTGCCATTTCTGGTCTGGATACCGGTAGCCCGTTTACCGCTATCGGCGCGAGCCGTGAAGCGATGCTTGGCGTGCTGGTCGAACCGATGCTGCTGCTTGGTCTGTGGGTTGCCGCACAGGTTGCCGGTTCCACCAACATCAGCAACATCACCGACACCGTTTATCACTGGCCGCTGAGCCAGAGCATCCCGCTGGTACTGGCGCTTTGTGCCTGTGCGTTCGCCACCTTTATCGAAATGGGCAAACTGCCGTTCGACCTGGCGGAAGCCGAGCAGGAGCTGCAGGAAGGCCCGCTCTCTGAATACAGCGGCAGCGGCTTTGGCGTCATGAAATGGGGTATCAGCCTGAAACAGCTGGTGGTGCTGCAGATGTTCGTCGGCGTATTTATCCCGTGGGGACAGATGGAAACCTTCACCGCCGGTGGGCTGCTGCTGGCGCTGGTGATTGCCATCGTCAAACTGGTGGTCGGCGTCCTGGTTATCGCGCTGTTCGAAAACAGCATGGCCCGTCTGCGTCTTGATATTACTCCGCGCATTACCTGGGCTGGGTTTGGCTTTGCATTTTTAGCGTTCGTCTCCTTGCTGGCGGCGTGATTAAAGAGAGTTTGAGCATGTCTGAAGAAAAATTAGGTCAACATTATCTCGCCGCGCTGAATGAGGCATTTCCGGGCGTCGTGCTGGACCACGCCTGGCAGACCAAAGATCAGCTGACTGTCACCGTAAAGGTGAACTATCTGCCGGAAGTGGTGGAGTTTCTCTACTACAAGCAGGGGGGCTGGCTGTCGGTGCTTTTTGGTAACGACGAACGCAAACTGAATGGTCATTACGCCGTTTATTACGTGCTGTCGATGGAGAAGGGCACCAAGTGTTGGGTAACGGTTCGTGTCGAAGTTGACGCCAACAAACCGGAGTATCCTTCCGTGACGCCGCGCGTTCCGGCTGCGGTGTGGGGCGAGCGTGAAGTGCGCGATATGTACGGTTTGATTCCGGTTGGTCTGCCGGATGAACGTCGTCTGGTGCTGCCGGATGACTGGCCGGATGAACTTTATCCGCTGCGCAAAGACAGCATGGATTATCGTCAGCGTCCGGCACCGACCACCGATGCTGAAACCTACGAGTTCATCAACGAACTGGGCGACAAGAAAAACAACGTCGTGCCGATTGGTCCGCTGCACGTCACTTCTGACGAACCGGGCCACTTCCGTCTGTTCGTCGATGGCGAAAACATTATCGACGCCGACTACCGTCTGTTCTACGTTCATCGCGGCATGGAAAAACTGGCGGAAACCCGTATGGGTTACAACGAAGTGACCTTCCTCTCTGACCGTGTGTGCGGGATCTGCGGCTTTGCCCACAGCACCGCCTACACCACGTCGGTAGAAAACGCGATGGGTATTCAGGTGCCAGAACGTGCGCAGATGATCCGCGCCATTCTGCTGGAGGTGGAACGCCTGCACTCGCATCTGCTCAACCTTGGCCTGGCCTGTCACTTTACCGGCTTCGACTCCGGCTTTATGCAGTTCTTCCGCGTGCGTGAAACCTCCATGAAAATGGCAGAGATCCTTACCGGTGCGCGTAAAACCTACGGCCTGAACTTGATCGGCGGGATTCGTCGCGATCTGCTGAAAGACGACATGATCCAGACCCGCCAGCTGGCACAACAGATGCGTCGTGAAGTGCAGGAGCTGGTGGATGTGCTGCTGAGCACTCCGAACATGGAACAGCGCACTGTCGGCATTGGTCGTCTGGACCCGGAAATCGCTCGCGACTTCAGTAACGTCGGCCCGATGGTCCGTGCCAGCGGTCACGCCCGCGATACTCGCGCCGATCACCCGTTTGTCGGTTATGGCCTGCTGCCAATGGAAGTCCACAGCGAGCAGGGCTGCGACGTTATTTCCCGTCTGAAAGTGCGTATCAACGAAGTTTATACCGCGCTGAACATGATCGACTACGGTCTGGATAACCTGCCGGGCGGTCCGCTGATGGTGGAAGGCTTTACCTACATTCCGCACCGTTTCGCGCTGGGCTTTGCCGAAGCGCCGCGCGGCGACGATATCCACTGGAGCATGACCGGCGACAACCAGAAGCTGTACCGCTGGCGCTGCCGTGCCGCGACCTACGCGAACTGGCCGACCCTGCGCTACATGCTGCGCGGTAACACCGTTTCCGATGCGCCGCTGATTATCGGTAGCCTGGACCCTTGCTACTCCTGTACCGACCGCATGACCGTGGTCGATGTGCGTAAGAAAAAGAGCAAAGTGGTGCCGTACAAAGAACTCGAGCGTTACAGCATTGAGCGTAAAAACTCGCCGCTGAAATAAGGAATCGCCATGTTTACCTTTATCAAAAAAGTCATCAAAACCGGCACGGCGACCTCGTCTTATCCGCTGGAGCCGATTGCGGTTGATAAAAACTTCCGTGGTAAGCCGGAGCAGAACCCGCAGCAGTGCATCGGCTGTGCGGCCTGCGTCAATGCCTGCCCGTCAAACGCCTTAACGGTTGAAACTGACCTCGCCACCGGTGAGCTGGCGTGGGAGTTTAATCTCGGGCGCTGCATCTTCTGTGGACGCTGCGAAGAAGTTTGCCCGACGGCGGCGATCAAACTGTCGCAAGAGTACGAACTGGCGGTGTGGAAGAAAGAAGACTTCCTGCAACAGTCCCGCTTCGCGCTGTGTAACTGCCGCGTCTGCAATCGTCCTTTCGCCGTTCAGAAAGAGATCGACTACGCCATTGCGCTGCTTAAGCACAACGGCGACAGCCGCGCGGAAAACCACCGCGAAAGCTTTGAGACTTGCCCGGAATGTAAGCGCCAGAAATGCCTGGTGCCGTCCGACCGTATTGAACTGACTCGCCATATGAAAGAGGCCATCTGATGAGCAATTTATTAGGCCCCCGTGACGCCAACGGCATTCCGGTCCCGATGACGGCGGATGAATCCATCGCCAGTATGAAGGCGTCGTTACTGAAAAAAATCAAACGTTCTGCCTATGTTTACCGCGTGGACTGCGGCGGCTGCAACGGCTGCGAAATCGAAATTTTCGCCACGCTTTCGCCGCTGTTTGATGCAGAACGCTTCGGCATTAAAGTCGTTCCTTCACCGCGTCATGCGGATATTTTACTGTTTACCGGCGCGGTCACCCGTGCAATGCGATCCCCTGCGCTGCGTGCGTGGCAGTCCGCGCCGGACCCGAAAATCTGTATCTCCTACGGTGCCTGCGGTAACAGCGGTGGCATTTTCCACGATCTCTACTGCGTGTGGGGCGGTACGGATAAAATCGTCCCGGTGGATGTCTACATTCCGGGGTGCCCGCCAACGCCTGCCGCCACGCTGTACGGCTTTGCAATGGCGCTCGGCCTGCTGGAGCAAAAAATTCACGCTCGTGGGCCGGGTGAGCAGGATGAACAACCGGCAGAAATTCTGCATGGCGATATGGTGCAGCCGCTGCGCGTGAAAGTGGATCGCGAAGCACGCCGCCTGGCGGGTTATCGTTACGGTCGTCAGATTGCCGATGACTTCCTGACACAGTTAGGGCAGGGCGAAGAACAGGTTGCACGCTGGCTGGAAGCGGAAAACGATCCGCGTCTGAACGAGATTGTCAGCCATCTGAATCATGTTGTTGAAGAGGCGCGTATCCGATGAGTGAAAAGGTGGTGTTCAGTCAACTGAGCCGTAAATTTATTGATGAGAACGATGCCACGCCCGCCGAGGCGCAGCAGGTGGTCTATTACAGCCTGGCGATTGGTCACCACCTTGGGGTTATCGATTGCCTGGAAGCGGCGCTCACCTGTCCGTGGGATGAATATCTGGCATGGATTGCCACTCTGGAGGCGGGCAGTGAAGCCCGCCGCAAAATGGAAGGCGTGCCGAAGTATGGTGAAATCGTCATCGACATTAACCATGTGCCGATGCTGGCCAACGCATTCGATAAAGCCCGGGCAGCGCAAACTTCGCAGCAGAAAGAATGGAGTAGAATGCTGTTAAGTATGTTGCATGATATTCATCAGGAAAACGCCATCTATTTGATGGTGAGGAGATTGCGTGACTGACGTTTTACTCTGTGTTGGCAATAGCATGATGGGCGATGATGGCGCAGGTCCGCTGCTGGCGGAAAAGTGCGCCGCCGCGCCGAAAGGCAACTGGGTGGTGATTGACGGCGGTAGCGCACCGGAAAACGACATCGTCGCTATCCGTGAACTGCGCCCGACACGACTGCTGATTGTCGACGCCACGGATATGGGGCTAAACCCCGGCGAGATCCGCATCATCGACCCGGATGACATCGCCGAGATGTTTATGATGACTACCCATAACATGCCGTTGAACTACCTTATCGATCAGTTGAAAGAAGATATTGGCGAAGTGATTTTCCTCGGCATCCAGCCGGATATCGTCGGCTTTTACTACCCGATGACCCAGCCGATTAAAGATGCGGTAGAAACCGTTTATCAACGACTGGAAGGCTGGGAAGGGAACGGCGGCTTCGCGCAGTTAGCGGTGGAAGAAGAGTAGTTTTTCAATAAGGAATCAGGACAGGGATGTTCTTGATGGGGTGAACCAGCTCTGATGCCAAATGCTAAATTGCCCGATGCACTGCGCTTATCGGGCTTTCCTGGTTCGTGCGACACGTAGGCCGGATAAGGCGTTCACGCCGCATCCGGCACTGTTGCTTACTCTAAATCTTCACCGTTACTGGCAATCACTTTTTTATACCACCAGAATGATTTCTTACGCGTGCGCGTCAGCGTGCCGTTGCCTGCGTCGTCACGGTCAACAAAGACAAAACCGTAGCGTTTGCTCATTTCACCCGTAGAGGCGGAGACTAAATCAATACAGCCCCAGGTGGTGTAGCCCATCAGCGGAATGCCATCTGCAATCGCTTCGCCCATTGCGCGGATATGTTCGCGTAAATAGCTGATGCGATAGTCATCGTTAATCTCGCCATTGGCAGCAAGTTCATCTTTTGCGCCGAGGCCGTTTTCCACCAGAAACAGCGGCTTCTGATAACGGTCGTACATCATGTTCATGGTGATACGCAGACCGAGTGGATCAATACCCCAGCCCCAGTCGCTCACTTGCAGATACGGGTTACGCAGCGATTTCACTACGTTAGCCGCACTGCTGTTGTTGGCGTTCATCTCCGCCGAGGCGCAGCGCGAGGCGTAATAGCTGAAAGAGACAAAATCGACGGTGTTTTTCAGGATTTCATCATCGCCCGATGCTTTGTTGATGGTTACCCCTTTTTCGCGGAATACGCGGGCAGAGTAAGCCGGATACGCGCCGCGCGCCTGCACATCGATAAAAAACAGGTTTTCCCGGTCTTTCTCCAGCGCCGCCCAGACATCTTCCGGCTTGCAACTGTAAGGGTAGAAGTTACCGCCCGCCAGCATACAGCCCACCTGATTTTGCGGGTTAACCTCATGGGCGATTTTGGTGGCTAGCGCACTGGCAACCAGCTGGTGATGCGCGGCCTGATATTTCACCTGATCCTGATTTTCACCTTCTTCAAACACCAGACCCGCGCCGGAGAACGGGCTATGCAACATAATGTTGATTTCATTGAAGGTAAGCCAGTATTTCACCAGACCATCAAATGCTTCAAAGCAGGTCCGGGCGTAGCGGCTGAAAAACTCCACCAGCTTGCGGTTACGCCAGGAGCCATATTCGGTGACCAGATGCATTGGCACATCGAAGTGGCACAACGTGACCAGCGGTTCGATGCCGTACTTTTTGCACTCTTCAAAGACAGAACGGTAAAAAGCAATGCCCTGCTGGTTGGGCGTCAGTTCATCGCCCTGCGGGAAGAGGCGGCTCCAGGCAATTGAGGTACGGAAAACCTTGAATCCCATCTCTGCCATCAGGGCGATATCTTCTTTATAACGATGATAAAAATCCGTCGCCTCATGGCTGGGATAAAACTCGTCATCGCGCAACTGAAAACGTTTTTCCAGCCCCAGTTTCACCGCCATTCGATGCTCGCCATGTGGGATTATATCGACCGTTGTCAGTCCTTTGCCACCTTCACGGAACGCACCTTCAGACTGGTTGGCGGCAAGCGCGCCGCCCCATAAAAAACCTTCTGGAAATACTGACATTTTCATCCTCAATTAAGACTTACTTCTTTGGCGACGGTCGGTTGTACGCTCTGATGCTTTCGCGCCTCGGCAGCCGCTTCCTCAACAGGAATATCCTCAAAGCCGAGCAATAGTGTGAGGATAAACGACAGCACCACCGCCAGCGCCATGACCGCGAACACCCAGACGATGCTCATTGGATTCGCCGGATCGAAGAACTGCACGCTGGTAAATAGCCCCGGCGCTGCCATTGAGTGGCTGGCAAGCCCCGCCATACCGGCAACCGCGCCGCAAATAAAACCGCTGATAAGACTGGCGATAAGCGGACGTTTCAGGCGGATCGCCACGCCGTATAACGCCGGTTCGGAAATCCCCGCCATAATGGCTGATGCCGCCGCAGCCAGCGCCGTCTGGCGCAGTTCCGGGTTTTTCGTTTTCCACGCCACCGCCAGTGATGAACCGCCCAGCGACAGGTTAGCGCCGATCTCTGACGGCATGACCATCCCTTCTTTGCCGGTTTCGGCAATGGTCTGAATGATGGTTGGCGTAAAGACGCGGTGCATCCCGGTCATTACCAGCAGAGGCCACAGCGCGCCCATAATGGCGACTGAAAGCCAGCCCAGATAACCATGAATGGTGTAAACCAGCGCCGAAATGGCGCTACCGATCCAGATACCAATCGGGCCAATCAGCAGGATTGCCAGCGGTGCGGCAATCAACACAATCAGCATTGGTTTGAGGAAGTTTTTGGTCACCGCCGGTGTAATGCTGTCCACCCAGCGTTCGATATATGACAGGCACCAGGTCATCACCAGCGCCGGGATCACCGTGTAGATGTATTTCACCGCGGTGACCGGAATCAGGGCAAATTCGACATGTTCACCCTGGGCCGCTTTCGCCATCAGTTCAATAAAACTCGGATGTACCAGCACACCCGCGATGGCAATCGCCAGCGACATATTGGTTTTAAATTTGATGGCGGCAGATGCCGCGACCATCAGCGGCAGGAAGAAGAAAGCACCGTCACCAATCACATTCAGAATGGTTAAGGTCGGCGATCCTTTTGTCAGCACGCCGCTCATCTCGAGGATCATCGCCAGCAGTTTGACCATCGATCCGCCGATAATCGCCGGGATCAGCGGTGACATGGTGCCGATCAGCGCATCGAGGATCCCCGCACCAATGCGACGTAGCGTGAGTTTGGGTTTACCCACGGGCTGTGCGGGCTGCATATCTCCCGGCAGCAGGCTGACGACTTCCTGAAAGGCTTGTGAAACGGTATTGCCGATAATCACCTGACACTGGTTGTCACTACGTACCACGCCGAGCACGCCGGGGATGGTTTTTAACGTCGGGCTGTCGATAAGCGCATCATCTTTGATAACAAAGCGCAACCGCGTCATACAGTGCGTGACCGCCGAGATGTTATCAACGCCGCCCAGTGCCGCTATCACCGAGCGTGCCAGCGCCGCATAATTTTTGGCCATCGGATTTTATCCTGTTATCAGTAGGGTAGATGTAGTTGTTATCAGTCGACGTGACGGAAAAATGCCGATGCTGAAACGGAATTAAGAAACCGGTTTCACAAAATCATGAATAGTTGTCACTAAATAAGCAAGAGAGTGAATTGTTCATTTTTTATATTTGTGAAACCGGTCACCTGAATATTTTTCCCGCCGATTGTGCAAGGACAATCGGCAAACGGTGCAGTACACTGCGTTGATTGCGTGTAAAGGGATGAAAATGATGACGACGATGCTGGAAGTGGCGAAGCGCGCCGGGGTTTCAAAAGCGACCGTTTCCCGCGTGCTTTCAGGTAATGGCTACGTCAGCCAGGAGACTAAAGATCGCGTGTTTCAGGCGGTAGAAGAGAGCGGTTACCGTCCAAACTTGCTGGCGCGCAATCTGTCGGCGAAGAGTACTCAGACGCTGGGGCTGGTAGTGACCAACACGCTTTACCACGGCATTTATTTTAGTGAATTACTCTTTCATGCCGCGCGAATGGCGGAAGAGAAAGGGCGGCAGTTGCTATTGGCAGATGGTAAACACAGCGCAGAAGAAGAGCGCCAGGCGATTCAGTATCTGCTGGATCTGCGCTGCGACGCGATCATGATTTACCCGCGTTTTTTAAGCGTGGATGAGATCGATGACATCATTGACGCGCACAGTCAGCCGATAATGGTGCTTAATCGCCGCCTGCGCAAAAACAGCAGCCATAGCGTCTGGTGCGATCATAAACAGACCAGTTTTAACGCCGTGGCAGAGTTGATAAACGCCGGGCATCAGGAGATTGCTTTCCTTACCGGCTCGATGGATTCCCCCACCAGCATTGAACGTCTTGCCGGGTATAAAGACGCGCTGGCGCAGCATGGTATTGCGCTCAATGAAAAACTTATCGCTAACGGTAAATGGACGCCTGCCAGCGGGGCCGAAGGGGTAGAAATGTTGCTCGAACGTGGGGCTAAATTTAGCGCGTTAGTTGCCAGTAACGACGATATGGCGATAGGTGCGATGAAAGCGTTACACGAGCGCGGCGTAGCGGTGCCAGAGCAGGTGTCAGTTATCGGATTCGATGATATCGCTATTGCCCCCTACACCGTTCCGGCGCTCTCCAGCGTAAAAATTCCGGTGACTGAGATGATTCAGGAAATTATTGGACGGCTGATTTTTATGCTCGATGGCGGGGATTTCTCACCGCCGAAAACCTTCAGCGGAAAACTGATCCGCCGCGACTCACTCATTGCTCTTTCGCGATAAACATTGTCATCACATGTCATCGTCACTAGTGTCGATGACATCTTTTTTCCTGCATTACAGAAATTAATTTCCTTAAATAACAGCAAATTAAAAACTGGCATGATTTGTGAATGTATCGGCGCATTAACTGTCATTGCTGGAGAATTTGATGAACCGTTTCATCATTGCTGACGCGAGTAAATGTATTGGTTGCCGTACCTGTGAAGTGGCGTGCGTGGTTTCCCATCAGGAGAATCAGGACTGTGCATCGCTGACCCCGGAAACTTTTTTACCGCGAATCCATGTCATTAAAGGTGTGAACATTTCTACGGCAACAGTCTGCCGTCAGTGTGAAGATGCACCGTGCGCTAACGTCTGCCCGAATGGTGCTATCAGCCGTGATAAAGGGTTTGTTCATGTGATGCAGGAACGTTGCATTGGTTGCAAAACCTGCGTTGTGGCTTGCCCGTATGGCGCGATGGAAGTGGTGGTACGTCCGGTGATTCGCAACAGCGGCGCAGGGCTGAATGTACGGGCTGACAAAGCCGAAGCCAATAAATGCGACCTGTGCAACCATCGTGAAGACGGTCCGGCGTGTATGGCGGCTTGCCCGACCCATGCGCTAATTTGTGTCGATCGCAATAAACTTGAACAACTGAGCGCAGAAAAACGCCGCCGTACGGCGCTGATGTTCTAAAAATCTTACAGAACTGTTCTGGCATCAAAGGAATTCCCGGAAATATTCGTAGAATACGAAGCGGGCAGTATCGCCGACCTGTGACTACCGGATGCGACGCTGTCGTGTCCGGCTGGGCGGGTTACGCAATTCATGATGGCGGGAATAATTCAATGTCAAAAAACACATCTTGCGGTGTCCAACTGCGTATTCGTGGCAAAGTGCAGGGCGTCGGTTTTCGTCCGTTTGTCTGGCAGTTGGCACAGCAATTAAATCTTCACGGCGATGTCTGTAATGACGGCGATGGCGTAGAAGTCCGGCTGCTGGAAGACCCGGAAACGTTTCTTGTTCAATTGCATCAGCACTGCCCGCCGCTGGCGCGTATTGATAGCGTCGAGCGTGAGCCGTACATCTGGTCACAACTGCCCAATGAGTTCACTATACGCCAGAGCACAGGCGGCACCATGAATACGCAAATTGTTCCCGATGCCGCCACTTGCCCTGCCTGTCTTGCCGAAATGAATACCCCAGGCGAGCGGCGTTATCGTTATCCGTTTATCAACTGTACTCACTGTGGTCCGCGTTTCACCATTATTCGCGCCATGCCTTACGACCGCCCGTTTACCGTAATGGCGGCGTTTCCGCTGTGTCCGGCCTGTGATAAAGAATACCGCGACCCGCTCGATCGCCGCTTCCACGCCCAGCCGGTGGCCTGCCCGGAGTGTGGCCCACATCTTGAATGGGTAAGTCATGGTGAACATGCAGAACAAGAGGCGGCATTACAGGCGGCTATCGCACAGTTAAAAATGGGCAACATTGTCGCCATCAAAGGGATTGGCGGATTTCATCTTGCCTGCGATGCACGTAACAGTAACGCGGTGGCGACACTTCGGGCGCGCAAACATCGTCCGGCGAAACCGCTGGCGGTCATGTTGCCAGTGGCTGACGGTTTACCAGACGCTGCGCGCCAGTTGCTTACCACGCCCGCCGCGCCGATTGTGCTGGTGGATAAAAAATACGTTCCTGAGCTTTGTGATGATATCGCCCCTGGCCTTAACGAAGTCGGGGTGATGTTGCCTGCGAACCCGCTCCAGCATTTGCTGTTACAGGAACTGCAATGCCCGCTGGTGATGACCTCCGGCAACCTGAGCGGTAAACCACCGGCTATCAGCAACGAACAGGCGCTGGCGGATTTGCAGGGCATTGCCGACGGATTCTTAATACATAACCGCGACATCGTGCAGCGGATGGATGATTCAGTGGTGCGCGAAAGCAGCGAAATGCTGCGCCGTTCACGCGGGTATGTGCCGGATGCGCTGGCTTTGCCTCCGGGCTTTAAAAATGTTCCGCCTGTGCTGTGTCTCGGCGCGGATCTGAAAAATACCTTCTGCCTGGTGCGCAGTGAACAAGCGGTGTTGAGTCAGCATCTGGGCGATTTAAGTGACGATGGCATCCAGATGCAGTGGCGCGAAGCGTTACGCCTGATGCAAAACATCTACGATTTCACCCCGCAATACGTTGTGCATGACGCACATCCGGGCTATGTCTCCAGCCAGTGGGCGCGCGAAATGAATCTGCCGACGCAAACGGTGCTGCATCATCATGCCCACGCAGCGGCGTGTCTGGCAGAGCATCAGTGGCCGCTGGATGGCGGTGATGTCATTGCTTTGACGCTCGACGGTATCGGTATGGGGGAGAATGGCGCTTTGTGGGGCGGCGAGTGCCTGCGGGTGAACTATCGCGAATGTGAGCACCTGGGCGGCTTGCCTACAGTGGCGCTTGCTGGTGGCGATTTGGCGGCGAAGCAGCCGTGGCGAAACCTGCTGGCGCAGTGCCTGCGCTTTGTGCCGGAGTGGCAGAATTATCCCGAAACAGCGAGTGTGCAACAGCAAAACTGGAGCGTGCTGGCGCGGGCCATTGAGCGTGGAATTAACGCGCCGCTGGCGTCATCGTGTGGGCGTTTTTTCGATGCAGTGGCGGCGGCACTGGGCTGTGCGCCAGCCACGTTAAGTTATGAAGGTGAAGCGGCTTGTGCTCTGGAGGCGCTCGCAGCCTCATGCCACGGAGTGACGCATCCGGTGACAATGCCGCGGGTGGACAATCAACTGGATCTCGCCACTTTCTGGCAGCAGTGGCTGAACTGGCAGGCACCGGTTAATCAACGCGCGTGGGCGTTTCATGATGCGCTGGCGCAGGGTTTTGCCGCGTTGATGCGTGAGCAGGCCACGATGCGTGGTATCACTACGCTGGTATTTAGCGGCGGGG